>Ga0116185_1000455_pt1 | contig 48710 bp, 29 predicted proteins | sample AD_JPNNA7_MetaG_FD_89754 | JGI IMG/M metagenome (GOLD analysis project Ga0116185, IMG submission 89754) | Active sludge microbial communities of municipal wastewater-treating anaerobic digesters from Japan - AD_JPNNA7_MetaG | ecosystem: Engineered > Bioreactor > Anaerobic > Digestate | place...
ACAGTATACCTGAGCGGGGATTCTCCGCAAACCACAGCGCGCTCGGGCTCCGGGAGCATTTCGACGTGAGTATACCTGAGCGGGGATTCTCCGCAAACCACAGCGTGGCGTATAAGTTTCACAAGGACCCGGAGAGTATACCTGAGCGGGGATTCTCCGCAAACCACAGCCTCGCCGCGCGTCCAGTTCCTCCGCGATCGAGTATACCTGAGCGGGGATTCTCCGCAAACCACAGCCTACAGACGGGTGAGCCTGCGGACCTGGTGAGTATACCTGAGCGGGGATTCTCCGCAAACCACAGCTAACGGTCCCTGTTTCGTAATCAAAAACCCAGTATACCTGAGCGGGGATTCTCCGCAAACCACAGCTGGGTACCGGGGCCGGTGCCGGCGCGTTCTAGTATACCTGAGCGGGGATTCTCCGCAAACCACAGCGGTGGTTCTGGTCAAAACACGTCGGGGTGCAGTATACCTGAGCGGGGATTCTCCGCAAACCACAGCACGCCAACGCCGTCCCGCATCTCTGTGGGTAGTATACCTGAGCGGGGATTCTCCGCAAACCACAGCTCAAGGCGTGGTCACTTGTTTTTGATGCTGAGTATACCTGAGCGGGGATTCTCCGCAAACCACAGCTGGCGCGTTCTTGGATCTCCGCGTCGCTTTAGTATACCTGAGCGGGGATTCTCCGCAAACCACAGCCGAAAACGTGAGGAGGTAGTGGTATGCCGGAGTATACCTGAGCGGGGATTCTCCGCAAACCACAGCCGATCAAGGAGTGGGGACTCACACCAGCGAAGTATACCTGAGCGGGGATTCTCCGCAAACCACAGCTCGCGGCCAATGGGTGCGCACTTGGGACGGAGTATACCTGAGCGGGGATTCTCCGCAAACCACAGCCGGCCTCACGCATACGCGCATCACCTTCTTAGTATACCTGAGCGGGGATTCTCCGCAAACCACAGCGGCGAATTACCGCACGCTTTGCGTCATGTGAGTATACCTGAGCGGGGATTCTCCGCAAACCACAGCCGCTCGACGAGGTGACCAGCCGTTTCGACTAGTATACCTGAGCGGGGATTCTCCGCAAACCACAGCCGGAAACGTGAGGAGGTAGTGGTATGCCGGAGTATACCTGAGCGGGGATTCTCCGCAAACCACAGCCAGCAGTAGCATCGGCCGCATTGAACCATAAGTATACCTGAGCGGGGATTCTCCGCAAACCACAGCCCGGACCCGCTTGGGTGAAAGAGCCCCTCGAAGTATACCTGAGCGGGGATTCTCCGCAAACCACAGCCAATTGTTCACGCCGTTCAAAATCTTCGATAGTATACCTGAGCGGGGATTCTCCGCAAACCACAGCGCCTGGTGGGATTGTCGAGCGAAACAACGGAGTATACCTGAGCGGGGATTCTCCGCAAACCACAGCCGTTCTTGGACCGCCCTGACATCAGTGCGCAGTATACCTGAGCGGGGATTCTCCGCAAACCACAGCTCACAACTTGACGTCATGATGCTGCTTACAAGTATACCTGAGCGGGGATTCTCCGCAAACCACAGCAAATCCTGTTGTCTGGCAAAGATGCACTGGAGTATACCTGAGCGGGGATTCTCCGCAAACCACAGCGCAGAGCTATGACAGAAACCATAGTCCCAAAGTATACCTGAGCGGGGATTCTCCGCAAACCACAGCCGAATCTATCCCGTTGTCTGTGTCGATGCTAGTATACCTGAGCGGGGATTCTCCGCAAACCACAGCTGTCGTCGTTCATGGTGTCCGTTCTCCTGAGTATACCTGAGCGGGGATTCTTCCCAAACCACAGCGCGCAACCGAGAATAGCGTGCCCCGCGGACAGTATACCTGAGCGGGGATTCTTCCCAAACCACAGCATGGCGGGCGCCGGATCGCTCCATTCCCACAGTATACCTGAGCGGGGATTCTTCCCAAACCACAGCACGGCGCGACCATCACCACACGCCTTGTGCAGTATACCTGAGCGGGGATTCTTCCCAAACCACAGCTCTATGAGCTGCGATCTGGCGTCGTTAAGCAGTATACCTGAGCGGGGATTCTTCCCAAACCACAGCAAGCACAGCGATCTGCCTATGGTGCTGCAGAGTATACCTGAGCGGGGATTCTTCCCAAACCACAGTATGGAGGCCGCGGCAGGGGGCCGTCCGAACGGACGGCCCCCTGCCGCGGCCGAAAATTTTTTGGTGCAGGCGTTGTCGCAGGCGTTGCTCTGGGCGGGGAGCGCTTTGGAGAGGGGTGCGCGCGATTTGACTTCGTACGGTCGTGTCGGTAGCCTCATAGGTGTAATGTAGTTGGAAGCGGCAATCATTGCCTTCTTGCGCTGGCGGGAACGGCACAATGAAAAGCGGGCCGTCAGACGCGTTCAGCAGATGGTCAGCTCGACGGGTTGTATCGTTCCTCGCAGATGTTCAATTGGCGCCGCGGCACAGTTGAATTGTTGTGTGTTGGCGTTGAGATGCTATGAGGGCGCTGTTCGCTGATGACGCGGCGACCGGGCGCGTCTGTCCTGGGGGGGGCATCATACGGCAGCAGGACTTAAGGAACCGTGTGTTCGAGGGTTCCTTCGTTTTCCCCCGATGCCGTTTGATGTTGCGCGATGCGCTTTGGCCGGGCGGGGTTTAGCTGCAAGGCAGTTCGCATTGCCGGAAAGCGGGATTGCCGTTGGTTGGCCGTTCCAGTGCGCATGCGTTGCCTTGCCGGGACAGGAGGCGCGGAAGCGCGGGCCTCGATGGGGACGTCCGCGAAGGCCGCGTTAGTCTGAGAACGCGCCTGCCCGGGCTGCGTGAGGGGATGTGTCTTGTTTCGTTGTCTGTTCATGGCGCCTTCAGGGGAATACCGGCGGCATCGAGGGGTTTGGCGGGCGTCATACGGCCGGCAGGGCCGGCAACAATGCCTATGCAGTAGGAGAAAGACAGGAGGCGGGAGTTCGTGATTGAACGCATTTCGATTTTGGGCGGCAGCAGCGTTTATATACCGGAATTCATCCTTTCTCTGATTTCCCATAATGTCAATGTCAAGGAGGTTGTGCTGATCGGGCGCGAGGGCCCGAAACTTCCGCTCGTGACGGCCTTCTGCCAGCGCATCATGGACAACAGCGGCTTTCCGGGGAAGGTCACCGGCACGGTGGACGTGCGCGAGGGCGTTCAGGGAGCGAAATACGTCATCAACCACGTGCGGATCGGCGGCATGCCCGCGCGTCAGCGCGATGAGGAGCTGCCTCCGAAATTCGGCATGGTCGGAGACGAGACGGTGGGCGCGGGGGGATGCGCAAATGCCCTGCGAACGCTGCCCGTAGTCCTGCAGCACGCCGAACTTATCGAGCAGACCAATCCTGGCGCGACGTTGATCAACCTGACCAATCCTACCGGCATCATCGTGGACGCTTTGTCGAAGTACTCGCGTTTGCAGGTTCTGGGGGTCTGCGACTTGCCGGGCCAGTGCATCCGGCGGGTCGCCGACATTTTGAGGGTATCCCCAGAGGAACTCCAGGTGGATTACGTCGGGCTCAACCACATTGGCTGGATTCAGGACGTCAAGCTGGACGGCAAGAGCCGGATGGACCGGGTTCTGGAGCAGTTGGAGCATCACTCGGAAGATGGGTTTGACCATGATCTGGTGGGCCTTTTCCGAATGATCCCCACGAGCACCGTCGGGTTGTTTTTCCATGTGGACGCCATCCTGAAACGGCAGCAGGCGTGCGCGCGCACCCGGGCAGAGGTCTTGTACGAGGCGGAACAGCAGATCTTGAAGTTGTACGACGACGAGACCTTGACTGAGATTCCCGAACTGACGCGGGCCCGCAACGCGATCTGGTACGAAAAGACGATAGTCCCCCTCCTGCAGGCGCTCGAGGAGAGGCATGAACGCGAAATCATCCTGTGTGTCAAGAATGAAGGCGCGGTCCGGGATCTCCCCGAGGACTGCAGCGTGGAGGTGCCGGTCCGTATCAGCAAGAAGGGCATCGAGCCGCGCCGGGTGGGGGATTGTCCGCGATTCCTGAAGGGCCTGTTTCACAGCGTCAAGGAGAGCGACCGGCTGACCGTGGAAGCGGCGCGCCATAAGTCCTACGAGTGTGCGCTCCAGGCGCTGACGATTAACCCCCTTGTGCCGTCCTTGGATGCGGCCAGAGCATTTCTGGATCGAATTCTCAAAGAAGAAGGTATAGAATTGCACTAGCAGCCAGTGAGGTACACGAAACACAGGGATTGCGGCGGCGGGGCTGAGTTGCCGCCAGGATTGGGAGTTGTAGAACGATGCAGAAGACCATCATGATGTTTTTCGCCATCGCGTTTGCCATGCCGGCCTTGAGCCAAGACATCCGCATCACCGGTGTTGAGGGGGCGAAACTGCAAGACCTCGCCGGCACGCCAACGCTCGTGACCATCGTACTCAAGGACCGCGATGCCGAGGATCCCAATCTCCAGATTACTGACATTGGCCCTGAATACCTGAGCGTGCTCAATCCGGAAACAGGCGACAGGCATGCCTACCTGTTCAGCGATGTCAAGGAAGTTCGCGTTCAAGGAGGAAAACTCGAGGCCAAACCCTTCCAGGCCAACGTTGAGCGTGGCCTGTCGCAAACACAGCAGCAGCTGGTGAACCGGGCCGTTCAACAGGCGACCGAGGTGTTTGAAAAGGAGAACCGCAATCAGCCCGTGAAGATGGACGCGGCCATGATTATTGCTTCTCAGGGTGACGAGAACGGCCTCAAGTACTTGCAGGACCTCAGCCGGCAAACCGATATTGAAACGGCGCTGGGCGCCTATTACCGCCTGTACATCGCAGGCCAGCCGGATATCAACGCCGAACTGATCGAGCGCGCCCTGGCCAGCGGCGACCGCCAGCTCCGCGCGACAGCGGCGCGCGTGGCGGGGCTGTATCGTGAACCTACGGCGGAGCCATACTTGCTGCGCATGGTGCGCGACCGGGCCGCCGACCTCTCCGCACCGTCCGCCATCGCGCTGGCCCGCATGAATACACGTGAGGCCGAACCGTTGTTTCTCGACATGCTGACCGGGCTGAATGAAGACAAAGCCAAGGCGGCGGCAAGGGCGCTGACAATCCTCGGCGGAGACAGTGTTGTTCGTTCCCTGCACCAGATGCTGGATGAACAAACCGGGTTGGCGCGATATCGCATCATCGAGGTCCTTTTCCGGCTGGATGACGCGAAGGGAAAGGAACTGATGAAGAAGGAATCGCTCGCGATTCCGACCCTGAGTTTTGAGGCGGCGCTTTGTCTTGCTCCCCAGGGCGACCTCTCCGCAATGGACGTCCTCCGCGCCCGTCTTTCGGACCGGTACGACATTCAGATGAATGTCCTCGAGATGCGTGCCAAAGCGGCAGGAGCACTCATTCAAGGAGGAGACCGCTCGCAGATTGCCGCGTTGCAAGAATTGCTTCGCCTTGATTTTCCTGACCTGCGCGAACCCGCCGCGGGCGACTATATCAAGGGGATTGTAGCGCTCGTCAGCAGGGTTGTTATCCAGACCGATTTGCGCCCGCTCATGGATATCATGCAACCGATTCTTCTAAGCCAGTACCCGGAGGCGCGCATTTCCGCAGCTTCCGCCATTCTTTCCTTAGGTGACCCGGCTTTCCGGCAACGCATGCTGGAACACCTCTCCGCGGAGTAATGGTCGACAGGCTGTACGTTCATATCGAGGGAAGGGTGCAGGGAGTAGGATTTCGCTACGCCACGCAGAGGGAAGCCATGCGCCGCGGGCTCTGCGGGTGGGTGCGAAACTGCCGCGACGGAAGCGTGGAAGCGGAATTCGAGGGCGGCAAGGAAGACCTGCTCGAGATGCTGGAGTGGTGTCGCGAGGGTCCTTCATTCGCCGCGGTAACGCGTCTTGATCCCAGATGGGAAGCCGGACCACCGCGTCATGATGCTTTCTATGTGAGGGGCTAGACGGGGATAGAAAGTGCCCGGCCGCGTGTGGCGCGGCTATTTTGTCGCTATCCAAATCATCTCCGTGCTTTCATCTGTCAGGGAACCGCAATCGAAATCGCCAAAGACCGCCTCGACTCTAAATCCTGATACCATAAGAAGTTGACGCATCTGTTCGGGTGTCAGCCATGCGCGCCGCATTGGAATTGTCGTTGTACGGATGACCTCGTTCTTGCCCTTCACTTCGTGAAGAATGTGCGTTTCCTGGATGATTTGTTGCTTGGGTTCACACCATGATGTGACAAAGTGCGCCAATTCGGTCTGTTTGCCGGGCAATGCGTAACGCCTTTCGAGCACGGCGGGCTTTTTCTCTTTCATGAACCTCTTCGGCAGGCGTAAGCTGTTGCCTACCCATAGGTTCAGGATAAAGGTCCCTCCGGAACGCAAATGGCGGTGCACGTGGTTCAGGCACGCCTGCTGATCCTCTGCCGTAAGAAGATGCATGAAGGTGCGGTAGGGCATGGCGACCAGGTCAAACTCACGCTTGAGGCCAAAGCCGCGCATGTCACCATGCACGAGCTCCAAGCGTCCGGGCGTCTTTCCGATGAGTCTCTTCTTTCTGCGGCAGTGGGCGAGCATAGCCTTGGAATTGTCCAGCCCCACCACATCAACGCCCGACATTGCCATGGGAATGCAGATCCGGCCCGTGCCGCATCCCAGCTCGAGCGTTTGTCCGCCAAGCCTAACAGCCTGTCCCACATAGAACTCCGCCTCACCCGGGATTCCGGTATGAATAATGTCGTAGTAGTCTGCCCAGAGGTCGTATTCGGAGCCGTTCACAAAGGTCCTCTTTCTTTCTGGCGCTCGCGCCGCGAATCTGCCGGAGAACACATGCTTAATTGGGTCACGTGGCCACCCCTCCTATTCTGGGGGGAGCATATTGGAGAGGCCCTCCCAGTCAACGGACAAATACTATCGTCTTTCTCTTGATTTGACCAGTCATCTGTGTTATCCTTGCTGAACAATGAGTGGCCTTCTCAGAGTGGCGCCATAAGTCCAGGACCGGACAAGACCATGTATCGCCGGATTGCCCGAATAGCCGCCATCATCCTTGGGTCCGTGGCAGGGCTTGGCCTTGGTGTGGGCTCATACACGTTCGTTTACGCAAAGGGGTTCTCCTACCTGGGCAACGACCCCGCCACATGCGCCAACTGTCATATCATGCAAGACCATTATGATGCCTGGGCCAAAGGCAGCCACCATGCTGTTGCCACCTGCAACGACTGCCATACCCCCCACTCCTTGATTCCAAAGTATTATACAAAGGGCGTCAACGGGTACCATCATTCGCTGGCTTTCACCACGGGCCATTTTCACGAGCCCATTCAGATTACGCAGTTCAACCGGGACATTGCCGAAGCCAGTTGCCGTTACTGCCACGAGGATATCGTGCATCAGATAGATTTTGGCGGCGGAGGCGGCGAGCCAATGGAGTGCATACGGTGCCACAGTGCTGTTGGGCATCTGGAATAGTTCCACGGCGACCTTAAGGAGCAACTGTCATGAGCGACGCAAACCATGATGCGGAGAATCGTCTTCGACTGTCTCCAAAACGGGTATTCTGGCTGTCCGCAACGCTTGCCCTGACCGTTGCTGTTGCGGCGTTCGGCGTGACGGCCCTGCTGGTCAATATCTTCGAGCGAAAACAAGAAGCACGAAACCCGTTTTTCCGAGTGGTCGAGATCACCGACGAGACCGAAGATCCGGCCGTCTGGGGCAAGAACTTTCCCCTGCAGTACGACTTGTACAAGCGGACGGTTGATATGCAACGGACCAAGTTCGGCGGCAGCGAGGCGCTGCCCCGAACCCCGACCGAGGCCGACCCGCGATCGCAAGTGGCGCAGTCCCGGCTCGAGTTGGATCCCCGCCTGAAAACGATGTGGGCGGGCTATGCTTTTGCGATAGACTTTCGCGAAGAGCGCGGGCACGCCTACATGCTCGAGGATCAAACATTCACGGAGCGCCAACAGAAACCGCAAGTGGGCGCATGCATTCATTGCCACGCATCCGTGTATGTTCCCTACAAGAAGCTCGGCGGCGGCGATCTGATCAAAGGCTTTGAGATGATGAACCCCATGCCGTATCAGGAAGCGCGGAAGCTTGTTGAGCATCCCGTCGCCTGCATCGATTGCCACAACCCTGAGACCATGGAATTGCGTATAACGCGTCCGGCGTTCCTCGAGGGGATCTCGCTTGTCAAGGCTGCGGAAGGGATTCCGGATTACGACGTAAACAAGATGGCGACACGGCAGGAGATGCGCGTCTATGTGTGCGGCCAGTGCCATGTCGAATACTACTTCAAAGGCGATGAAAAGCGCCTGACCTATCCCTGGCACAACGGCTACAAAGCGGATGACGTGCTCGCGTACTACGACTCGATTGACTTCCAGGATTGGAAACACGCCGATACCGGCGCGCCGATGCTTAAGGCGCAGCACCCGGAGTTCGAGTCCTGGAACCAGGGGATTCACGCGCGGGCGGGCGTTGCGTGCGCGGACTGCCATATGCCCTATGTGCGGGTCGGCGCCATGAAGGTCAGCGATCACCACGTGCGCAGCCCGCTGCTGAATATCAACAACGCTTGCCAGACATGCCACAGGGCGCCCGAGGACGAGTTGAAGGCCCGGGCCGAGAATATCCAGACCAAGACATTCGAGATGCGTGACATGAGCATGGCTGCTCTGATGGACCTTATAGAGGCTATAAAGAAGGGCCAAACCGCCGGGACGGCCCCGGAACGCTTGGATGAGGCACGCAGGGCCCAACGGCGCGCATCCTTCCTGATTGACTGGGTTGAGGCCGAGAACTCCTCGGGGTTTCATGCTTCCCAGGAGATTGCGCGAATCCTATTCAAGGCCATGGACCATATTCGCAAGGGCCAGATAGCTTTGGCGGCGGGCGAATCCCCGTCCCCGGCCGCAGCCCAATAGCGATTTGCGAAAGACAGGGCGAATACCCGCGGAAGGACAGGTGTATTTGATAACGTAAATGACGGACCAAGGGTATCGGCTGATGCCAGAATATGTATGGATAGCCTCAGGGATTACAGTGACTGTACTCACCGTCTTGCTGATTCTGCACATGGTGGGACGCCTGCTCAGAAACAGACTCGAACGGGTTATTGCCGAACGCTTTTCCTCCGGGCAGGTTCTTCGCAAGGACTTGTGGGCTCAGTACTTCGGCCGCTCAATGAAGGGCCTGGCACAAATTCGGGGCAACGGCGCCCTGGTACTCACGGAATCGCTGCTATGGTTTGTTCAGGCGCTTCCCCGTACCGAAATCGACATTCCCCTTACCAGTCTTACGTGCGTGACAACAACAAGAAGCCATTTAGGCAAAACCATCTTCAGACCATTGCTGTTTGTCAAATTCGACGCAGGAGAAGGTGCGGACAGCATTGCCTGGGCCGTGCGTGACACCGAGGACTGGGTGCAGGCCGTAGAAGCTGCCAGAAAAACAGCCGTTGCAGCCACAAGATGACGTCAGCGTAGTCAGGACAGCTCTATTGCGCCTCGCCGGCGATCCCTTCAAGCTCGGACCACCGGTCGTACAGGCCGTGGGTCCGTTTCTCCGCGGCTTCCAGTTCCGCAAGCACCTTCTGCACTTCCTGATTGGGCCTCTTATAGAATGACGGAGCGTTCACCTCACGCTGTAAACGGCCTACCTCGTCTTCGGCCTTGAGAATGGTCTCCTCTATGGTCTCCAGTTCGCGCTTTTCACGCCAGGTCAGCCGGCGGGGAGTAGTGGTCTCGCGGGGTTTTCTTCTGGGCTGGTCCGATGCGGATATCTCCCGAGGCGCGGCCTCCGCCGTCCCCTTACGGTATCGCATGTAGTCGTCATAGTTGCCCGCCACTGTTACTGTTATGGGCCCATCTTCAAACGCGACGATATGCGTACAAACGCGATTCAAAAAATAGCGGTCGTGGCTGACAACGAGGGCGCATCCCTGAAACGCAAGCACCATTTCCTCGAGGACGCGCAGGGTAGAGAGGTCCATGTCGTTGGTGGGTTCGTCGAGCACGATGAAATTGCCTCCCGCCATGAGTTTCTTGGCGAGATCCAGGCGGTTCTTCTCTCCCCCGCTGAGATACTGCATTTCCATGTTCATGACGCTGCGGTCAAACAGGAATCGTTCGAGGTAGGCGGGGATGTGCAGGCGTCTGCCGTTGATCTCGACGTCCCGAACTCCGTTCGAGATGAATTTGAGTACAGTGCTGGTGGGATTGACCTCCTCGTGGTTCTGGTCTACGTAAAGAAACTCTGTGGCGTCCCCAATGAAGAGCTTTCCTTCGCCGGGTTCAATCTGTCCCATGAGAACACGCAATAGAGAGGTCTTGCCACACCCGTTGGGCCCGATTACTCCGACGCGCATATCTTTCTGCATGATGATCGAGAAATCGCGAAAGAGCATACGCCCCCCCAGGGACAAAGAGAGCCCTTCCGCTTCGAGGATACGTTTGCCCAAGCGGTTTGGCGACAGAATTTCGAAAGAAAGGGGTTCTTGGGGCTTGAAAGCATCCCAAGAGTCGAGTTCCTCAAATCGTTTGATACGCGCCTTCTGCTTCGTCGTGCGGGCTTTTGCCCCACGCCGCAGCCACACGAGTTCCCGTCTGATGGCGGCCTGCCGGTTGGCTTCGGTCCGCGCCGCATGTTCTTCCAACTGAGCCTTTCTTTCGAGAAAAGCTTCGTAGTTTCCTTCGATAGACAACACCTGCCGCTGGTCCAACTCGACGATACGGTTCACCACGCGGCCCAGGAAGTAGCGGTCATGAGTCACCAGAACGCAGCTCCCCGGATACGCCGTCAGAAAATCCTCGATCCACTGGGCGCTCTCGGCATCAATGTGATTTGTGGGTTCGTCCAGAAGCAAAACATCGGGACTCGACGCAATTGTCGCGGCGAGCTGCAGCCTGCGAAGTTCTCCCCCGCTCAACGTATCCAAACGGCGCTCTCTCGACGGCACATTAAGTACTGTCATCAAACGGCGGACTTCCGCGTCGATGTTCCAGCCCTCGTGCACACGCAAAGCGTGCTGCACCTGTTCGTACTCCGCGGCCAGTTTATTGCGCCGCGAGCCTGGGCTTTCGGTGGAAATTTGCACGGCCAGATTATGATGGGCGTGAAGGAGACGGTGAACCTCGGCGGTAGCGCTCGTGAAAACATCGCCGACTGTCTCGTGTCCAGCCACGGGGGGCTCTTGGTGCAAGAGCGCGACCCGGATTCCCTGGCGCCGCGTCACGAGCCCCTGATCCGGAGACTCCTGGCCAAACAAGATCTTGAGCAGCGTCGACTTACCCGAGCCGTTGCGGCCGATGAGTCCGATTCGATCGCCCTCATGGATGGTCAAGCAGATGTTCTCAAAAACCCGCTGGCTGCCATAGCTTTTTGAGACATCTTGTACGCCGAGAAACGGTTGCAGTGTAGCGCCCGAAGCCATATTTGGTCCAAATAACGCCTCTCATAGTCCACGAGACGGGTTCACGCGGTAACTGTCAGAATACTGGTTCTCGACACGCGGGCAACGGTGTAAAGACAGCCGCCGTTAACCTTAAGAGTATTGTTTAAGGACGATTGGGTTCCCATACAACATCGTCCGCGCGCCGCTGACGCGATCATTATAGCCCGACAGCGGAAATCGCGCCAAGACGCTCAGTCAGGCAGCAAGAGCGTCGGCACACAAGCCGCGGGGAACCCGCAGCGCCAGAACTCCTTGCCCCATTTGCGCCGTCCGATAGCGCTGTGGCAATGTTCTCGCAAGGAGGAACTCGCTAGATGCGCAAATCGATACTGCTGGCTATTCTCGCCCTTCTTGGGCTATCTTCTGCTCTCCAAGCAGAGCCGCCGACAGCAACACCCGATGAAATGGCCGAGGCACAACGTTGGGCGGGCCGGTTCGACGGCGCCATCGAGCCACAGACCGGCGAGCCAGGCTTTTCCTTCCTCTACGGTGGAAAACCATCAGCGGAACTGCTGTCGGCGTGGACGTTTCAGCGGACGAGCCGGCGACTCGACGCACAGCGGACCGAGCACGCGTTGAGCTACGAAGACCCACAGTCCAAGCTGCTGGTCCGTTGGGTGGCCGTGTCATACAACGATTTCCCGGTAGTCGAATGGACAGCCTGGCTCAAGAACAACGGTAAGGAAGACACGTCCCTGATCGAAGGCCTCCAGGGACTCGACGTTTCATTTCCCCCTGACGACTTGGGCGGGTACGTGCTCCGCGGCAGCACAGGTGATCATAATGTTGCCGACAGCTACGCTCCATATGAGGTAACGCTGTGGCCGAACACGAAGAAGACGTTTGCGCCAGATGGTGGGCGCCCCTGTGACACCGCCTTCCCTTACTTCAATCTGGCGATGCCCAACGGAAAAGGCATGATAATGGCCGTTGGCTGGACGGGCCAATGGGCGGCTACGTTCTGGCATAGGGCCGACCGGGGCCTGCAAGTTACCGCTGGGCAAGAACTCACCCGGCTCTATCTCGAGCCCGGTGAAGAGATCCGCACGCCCTTGATCGCCCTGATGTTTTGGGAAGGAAATGACGTCGTGCGAGCCCAGAATCTCTGGCGGCGCTGGATGTTCGCGCACAACCTCCCGCATCCCGGGGGAAAACCGCTTCGTCCTCTGCTGACTTTCTGCGACTACGGTTTCTACGGCTGGGCCAAGAACACTGAAGAAGGCGAGAAACTCTTCATTGACGAACTCACCAGACAAGGCATCCAGCTCGACTACTGGTGGGTCGACGCCGGCTGGTTTCCTGGCGGGCAGGGCGAATGGGTCGTAGCGAAAGATCGCTTTCCCAACGGCCTGAAAGCCATCAGCGACTATGTACACGAACGTAACATGGGTCTGATTGTGTGGTTCGAACCCGAGTCGGCCTACCCATGGAGCATCACGGCCAGGAACAATCCTCAGGCAATGCTCAAGAGCATGCCGCCGGAGCCATACGGACTGGAATTGCTTTATCTGGGCGATCTCAAGGCCCGCGAGTGGATCACCAACCATATCGACACGATAATTCGCGACGAAGGCGTCGATTTCTACCGCCAGGACATGAATCTGAGTCCCCTGAGCTATTGGAGAGGCAGCGACGCCCCGAACCGCCTGGGCATTCATGAAAATCTGCATGTCCAGGGTTATCTGGCCTTCTGGGATGAATTGTTGCGGCGCCATCCCGGCATGCCGATTGATTCCTGCGCTGGCGGGGGGCGTCGTAACGACATTGAGACGTTACGGCGCGCTATTCCACTCCTCCGAAGCGACTACCAGGACTTCCAAGGACACCCTCAATGGGCGATCGGCAACCAAGGGCACACCTACGGCATTGCCTCGTGGATTCCGTACTTCGGCACAGGCGTCTACTATAACCCGCAGCAGACCATCTATTCGGTCCGCAGCTACATGACGCCCGCACTCGGCCTCATTTGCGATGTGCGCAACGAGGAAGTGGATTGGGATCTCTATCGCCGCATGATCGGGCAATGGCGTCAAGTTGCCGACTCTTACTTGGGCGACTATTATCCGCTGACACCCTACAGCCTGGACGAGAAATGCTGGCTCGCCTGGCAATTCAACCGCCCCGAACAAGGCGACGGCATGGTCCAGGCATTCCGTCGAAAACAGACGGACGCCGATTCGTTCCAGGCCAAACTCCACGGCTTGGACCCAGGCACGACCTACACCGTCACCGACCTTGACACATCCGCCACCATCGAATCCACGGGACGCGAGCTAATGGACCGCGGGGTTTCGATCCCTGTCGCGGACGAACCCGGCGCAGCACTGTTGCGCTATCAGAGGAAGCAGTAGCCTGGCCCCGCGCAGACGGGCCCAGACGGAAGCCATGCCGCGGTAGACGTTGGGCGCATTTCGTCGAGCCACGATCGGCGCGCGGAAATTGGCGCTGGAACGCAGCGCACTCCGCCAAGACCGATCCGTCGGGCTTGCCGTCGAACTGGGGGACAGCCTCCTGACCCACCTGGACCACCGGCACCCCCCTTTCGGCCGGCGCCCACCTCAGCAGAAAAGTGAGTGCCACAAGCATAATCCGCGTATCCCGGCCGAAAGAATACGACATCACGTTCCCCTCAGCGGGCCTCGCAATCCCCGGCGCAAAGACCGCGGTAGTAAAGGTTATTACCATTACTTCGTCCCATGTTTGCATCATTCACCGTGGGAGTTGCGGCTGTCGCGCGTGGGCGAACGGGTCTATACGCGCATATTTCACGGCGTGCCGGACCAGTTGGTATACTCGTCTCCATGGCCAGACTCTCGGAACACATTACAGCCCTCTTCGTTTTTACGTTGAGCGCCTCCGGGATTATTGCTTCGCTCTATGCGACCGCACAGGACGGCGTCCCAACATACAACGGGATAATCCTTCCCGGCGACTGGCCCCCAAACAAGGCCTCGTTTGGATTGGAATCATCGGTACCGCCGTACTTAGAACACCCGCCCGAGGTGGTGTTCGTTGACGTCGGACGCCAACTGTTTGTTGACGATTTTCTTATTGACAACACGACCATGACGCGGGAATTTCACTTGCCGCGTTACCATCCCGGCAACCCAGTGCTCAAGGCGGACAGACCGTGGGAACAAACCGGACACGGCGACCGCCAGGGGCCGATGGCCATGCCCTTCAGCGGCGGGGTCTGGTTTGATCCGGCCGACAGCCTGTTCAAAATGTGGTATTTTGCCGACTATCGTGATCGGCATCTGTGCTATGCCGTTTCACAGGATGGCATGCACTGGGAGAAGCCGTCTCTCGACGTGGTGCCCGGCACAAACATCGTTTTCCCGAACGCGGCGGGTGCGTCGGTCGTGTGGCTTGATCTCGAGGAACGCGAGCCCGGGCGGCGGTACAGACTCATCCTTTCACGGGCCGACCCAGAGGCTCTCGAGACAGGTACTGCGTGGAGCGGCTCGCTATGCTCGATGCGCGTCCACTTCTCGCCGGACGGAATTCACTGGGGAGGCGAAACCGCGAGAACCGGCCCGTGCGGAGACCGGAATTCCGCTTTTTGGAACCCGTTTCGCAGGCAATGGGTGTTCAGTATCCGCCACTATTCCGCCTGTGTCGAGGGCGTTGCCCACGCCGTGCGTTGCCGCAAATACTGGGAGAGTCCGGACCTCGTCAGGAACACTCTCTGGAAACCGCTGGAGCCCGTGCTCTGGACGGCGGCGGATGCGTTGGATGCCAGTCGTCCCCCCGGCGCGCTGGCTACGGAACTCTACAACCTCGATGCCGTCGCCTACGAAAGCGTGCTTCTCGGATTGTTTGCCATCCAACGGGCAGTGGCCGACACGGCCCATTACAGACCCAAGATCAACGAAGTCTGTGTTGGTTTCAGCCGTGACGGGTTCCATTGGTTCCGTCCTGACCGAAGATCGTTCCTTCCCGTTTCGGATAACAGCCAGGATTGGAACTGGGGAAACGTCCAATCCGTCGGCGGGGTTTGTCTTGTGGTGGGCGGCGAACTCTATTTCTACGCGAGCGGCCGCCGGGGAGATCCCCCCTTCTTTTGCGACGCAGGCGGCAGCACGGGGTTAGCCATCCTGCGGCGCGACGGGTTTGCGTCCATGAACGCGGCCGAAGAGACCGCAACGCTTACCACGCGGCCATTACGTTTCTCGGGCAGGCACTTGTTTGTCAACGTCAGTGCCGAGGAAGGAGAACTGCGCGCGGAGATGGTGGGCTCGGACGGGAACGCAATTGCTCCGTTCACCTATGCGGACTGCATACCTGTCCGGCAGGACACCACATCAACCGAAATCCGTTGGAACAACGCCGACGGCCTTTCGAGCCTGCCCGAAACCCCCGTGAGAATCCGGTTTCATCTCAGGCAGGGCAAGCTGTATTCCTTCTGGACAAGCCCGGATTCTTCTGGGGCAAGCCGGGGATATGTCGCGGCCGGCGGTCCGGGTTTCATAAGCGCCATCGACACCCAGGGGGCATCTCCTGCATACAGGTAGCAGGAGCTTTCTTCGCTCCAAGATCTCGCAAAGATACCGTGTTTCCCGAACGCATTCGGGTCAAATCAAAGTTGAGAACCTTACTTCAGGCATCGAGTTCCTGCAGCACATTTGTCAGGTGGGCCAGGGAGCGGGTTGCCTCCTCCTCCGTGCCGCACTCGACTGACAGCACACCCTTGTAACCGGCTTCCTTCAGCCGCCCCACGATCCGTTTCCAGTCAATGACGCCATCGCCGCAGGCGCAGCCGACAGCCGTGCCGGTAACCTTGCCGCGTTCCGCCTCGGCCTGCTTCACCGAGATGTCTTTCGCGTGGACATGAACAACCTTGTCGATTACGGCATCCAGCATTTCGTACGGGTCCGAGTTGGCGAGAAAGGTGTTTCCGCAGTCATAGTTGCATTTGACCCACGGCGAGTCTACCAGCGACAGGATTCGCGTCATGCGGTCAACCTTGGCGGTGTACGGCCCATGCGGTTCGATTGCAATGCACACCCCGTTTTCCTCGCACGTCTCCGAGATCGCGCGGAGGTTGATCCGCATCACATTATAGGCCTCGGCCTCGTCGAGCCACTTGGGCGGATGCATGTCCTCGCAGATCTGAACGACCTTCACATCAAGCGCCCGGGCATAGCGAATACCCCTTCGCGCGTATTGAACGCCGTATTCGGGATTGAGCAGATCCGAGTGGGATGATAACCCGCTGATCTGCACGCCGGCCTCCTCACACATGTCTTTGATGACCTTGGGGTCCGTGTCGAAACTTGTCACGTGGCAGTAGCCGGCGTTGGCGAGCAGGCAGCGGCCGTCCAACATGCACGGCTCGACCCACTTGTAGCCGATCTCCCCAGCACGCTTGACGCCGTAAGCGAGGCTCTTGTCGGCGTGCCGGACGTATTCCAGGTTGATGCCGATACCCATGCGTTCGCTGGACTCCCAAGGCGCGCCGGGCTGGCCCGCTGGCGCGGCTTGAGCTGTCTCGACTGCTACCGAGACCGCCGCACCGGCCAGCACCGCATGGTTCATGAACTCGCGCCGGGTCGAGCCCGGCGTTTCGACCGTATGTTCCCTCTTCTCGGACATGATGCAACACCTCCTGGGTCGGGTTCACTGCGTCTTGACGAAAGCCTGTGGGTGACACGTTAGGTTACCCTAAGTGAGAGGCGCACACCAAGCGTTTTGTCGCAGCCCGAATCGCCGGACAAGAGCCCGATTGGGGGATGAGTCGTGGTCTGGAGGGCGTGCCCAAAGGGCCGGCCACCTGTCATAGGTGTGCACTACTGCTCCTCGTGACCGAGCCGGGCCGGGATGGGCCTCCGTCTAGCGAACCGCGGCCTGTGACGTGTACGACGGGCAGTATGACAGCATGGGCGGTTGTGGATACCCCATGGCCAGATGCGCGACGTCCTGCCTGTAAAGCGGGTCTTGCATCAGGCAGGGGCGCCGGTCCGCGGCCGGAATCGTGGATGTATAGATGCGCAACTCGCCGGGGAAGCTCGTGATGATCTCCTCGCGCCAGTCGCCCAACACATCGGCCCAGGCTGCCTGGCGGCCTTCGAGGGGTTCGAAGCACGTACCGCCTGTTTCGAACTTGTAAATGCGGGAGTCGGTAACGAGTTCCCGTTGCAGATCGGCGTCCCAATAGGCTGCCCTGGGCCCCAGGCCGAGATCGCACGTGTCCTCCCTGGCAAGCAATTGGCCTGAGGCGGCATGCAGCCAGCGGTGCGGCCTGTCTTTCGGCATATCCTTTTCGCCGCTGTAACATTCGAGGCCTGGATAACGGGCGTCAATGTCGGAACACAAGCCCTGGCCATGGACATGCCAGCTCTCTTCGTTGATGCCCCAGACGAGCACGCCGGTCTTGGCGTCCACGAGACATACGCTGTTTCCCGGGTTGCTCCTTTCAATGCCGTAGTAGATTTCAAAGCCCGGATGGGTGGGGTCAATCTCACCGGCGTAGCAATGGTCGGGATGGCCCAGGCCGGTCGCCCACAAGCTCTTGCCGTTATCATCTATCACGCAAGAGCCGAGGATGACCTCGTCACGCCCGTCACCGTCCACGTCGGCACAATGCATGAAATGGGCGCCCTGCCCCCAGAATGTCTTGGGTTCAGCGGCATTGGTCCATTCCCAAACGCGCTCCAAGTTCCCTCCGCGATAGCGGTAGGCCGCCAGCCGCATTTCTCCATACGTGCCGCGGGCCATCATCAGGTGGGGCGTTTTCCCGTCGAGATACGCCATGCCCAACTGATTCCGCGACGACAAATTGTATTCGTCCAGGCGCGGATGCCACGGTACGCGGGTGACTTCCTCCCCGGTCAGGCCGTCCAGAATGGAAAGATACTCGGGGCCGGTTTGCACGCGGCCGTCCGTGTCGCGCGGATCGCCTTCGCCGGTTTTGACAGCGACCTCGGCCTTGCCATCGCCGTCGAAATCATAGACGAGGTACGGCGAGTACCATATGCCTTGTTCGATGGACCAGCCAAGGTCTTTGCGCCAGAGAAACGTGCCGTCTTGAAGATATGCTTCGAGCTTGTAGGTGCCCGGGCTGGGTTTCCAATACTTTTCGTAGGGGTCCACGTTGGCATCGGGCTGTTTGATGACGAAATCATAGGCGCCGTCACCGTCAAGGTCTGCACAGCCCACTTTCTGAGCGGCGTAATCGTCATTGAGCTTCATGGAGATATACGGTAACGCCGGCGCGCCAGCCTTCACGGTCACTTTCTTCGAGGTTCCCTGCGGCATCTTGTACAGGAGCGGCTCAACCCAATAGGTCTTGTCCTTATCGGCAGGAGCCAAGCCGTCGGAAAAGTCGGACGTCTTTTCGAGCGGTGTTTCGTTCAGTCTTACGCCAGAGCCATTCTCCACGGCGCGGTACACATTGAATGCCAGCTCCGGGAAATCGCCCCTGAACAAGCGCCAACCAAGATAGACGCCGCCGTTGGCGAGCGGCATGGCGACGAGGCCCCGATCGAGGATTTCCTCCTGACGGCGCAGCCCTGCGACGCCGTCCAGCCGCATTCTCAGAGGCACAGGCAATAATGCCGCTCCCGGTTTGGCTTCGACCAGGAAATAGGCCTCGGCACGTTCGCAACCACACTCTTTCCCACGTGCCAGATGCATGGCGTCATGCAGCCGCCACAACTCGGTCGGGTCCTGACTTACCAGGCAGTCGATGGCCTTCTTTTTGACCTCTTGGACCGGCCCGATATCCACGTAAACGTCCGGACGAAAGCTCAGTGATTGGGTATCGGTGAGGACTTCGAAATAGTAGAGGGTCCATCCGCCTTCATGGCGGTACGCTTGCCATGCCAGCGCGCCGACCACCTGATGGTTCGGGTGCGTATCCAAGGGCCAGTGGGCCAGCACGATGTCCGGGTTGATCTCAGTCAACCAGTCCGTAAACTGCTTTGCCGTGGCGGCATCGGCAGTCAGCGTTCCCATGTCAAACGGAAAGAAATACGGCTTCGCACCCAGGATTGCGCAGGCGGCCGTAGATTCCCGCCGTCGCACCGTGTCCTCGGGTTCGCCGTTTATCGTGCGGTCGCCGCGGAAGGTGGCTGCGTATGCCAGGATCACCTCGTGTCCCGCCTGCGTCAATTCCGCCACGAGCCCGCCCGCGCCGGTCTCCGGGTCATCGCAATGCGCTCCAAACACCACCACGCGCAACTTTTTCTCCACCGGAGCGCCTGCCGACACATGAGCCCACAAGAACACTGCGGCAATTACCGCGACCCAAGCCGTGCTTATACGCATCCTTCTGACTCCTCTGGTGCTCTAATAAACCGCGCCACGCCCGCGTTCGCTTCTCTCGGAGGCGGTCCGGGTCTAGTGTAGCACTGTTCGCGGAGGTCCAGCACGCAGCCCTCGCCGCATCGATGCCGGCTCCGGAACGCGCCACTAGACATGGAAAGCGTGCAGCCCGCCCTCCGCGAAAGGGCGAGAACGGGAAAAGTGGCCACAATCGTTATTTGATCTTGTACGTGATGCCCATACCGTCCCCCTTTTCGTCGGAGGCACGAACGATGACGGTATCGTAGTCAGGACTGGTTTGGACGTAGTCCAAGTAATCCTTCATCGCATCCGCTGATTTGATGACATTGTCAGCGACAATTACTGCGCCGGGTTTGAGTTTTGGCTCGATGAGTTTGAAGTATTTGAAGTAGTCGTTCTTGACCGCATCGATAAACACGAAATCGAACTCTCCTTCGAGAGCAGGAAGCGTCTTCAATGCGTCGCCTTCGATGCACGTGACCGATTTCTCAAGGCCCAGTTTCTGCACGTTTTCCCGGCAGGCTTTCACCATGGCGGGATCGATCTCCAGAGTATATAGATGGCCTCCCGTGCGCTCGAACGCAATGCCCATGTTGATGGCGCCAAAGCCCGTGGCCGAGCCCACCTCAACGCCCCGTTGCGCGTTTCTGCTTTCCACCAGAATCCGCAACAACATCGCGTCCTCCGGTGTCGTGTTCAATCCGGTCCGCTTGAACTCCTTGATGAAGCTATTGCGTGCTTCATCGTTGCTTAGGCTTCCCTCAGCGGAATACGTGACGGGTGCATCGAATGCCGCCACCGACACGAGGACCATCGCAGCGATCAATGCGAAGTTTCTCATGCTACCATCCTTTCCGACTCTTAAAGCCTCGCCATAATACGGCTACTGTCCATAACAACTGAGCAGCGGCCACAATCCTTCTCTCATTATGCTACTGGATTTCCGCAAGTGATACAGCCCGCCCCCCCGCTTCGGCACAAATTGTCTTTGCCGCGCCATTCAAAACCAGTTGCCCTGGATGAAATCAGGGTCGAGAAGAAAGTACCTTGGACGCCGAACGCTGAGCCGTTTAGCATGAGTGGTTACACACCGGCCCATGTATCTTCGCATACGGACCCCTAACCAAGAGACTTGGCCGGGGTCTTTGAACATACGCCTGCGATGCACTGGTCTTCGCGGATGACCTTGCGAGGCCCGCCATCGAGGCTGGTGGACCAATCCTGCGTGGGCGCTTCGGTCTCGAAGCTGTCGAGTATGCCGAGTGCTTTGGCGCGGTCATAGATAAGCTGCCAGGCGCAATCGAGGTCTTCGCGGACTTCGCATATGCCCTCTCGCGAACCGCCGCAGGGACCATTGAGGAGGCGCTTGGCGCAACGCGTCAAAGGGCAGATTCCGGCGAATTCGCCCAGGCGGCACGCCCCGCATCCCGCGCACTTTTCGGTCCAGACGCCCTGGGATTCCAGGATGCCGATGAACTGCGTGTTAAGCCCAGGATAGACGGGCGTGTTCGGGAAACGCTCGGCCAAGGCCTGCACGCCCGCACCGCAACCGAGTGAGCATATGGCATCGTATTCGGCCACGCGCGATGCAAGAATGTCGATGAAGGCATCCTCGCACTGGCGTTCGATGGTGCATTCGTCGACAACGACTTCACCGCGCCCGATCAGCTTAAGCGCCATGCGGAGAGCGGAACCCAGGATGCCGGTCTCGCGTTCGCCGCCAGCCAGGCATACGGTAACGCATGTACCACATCCGACAAGGAGGACTCGGTCATGCTTCTTTACCATGTCTCGGATTTCCGGCACTTTCTTGCGATCGGCAACTATCACCGTTTTTCTCCCGCTACGGCCCGTTGGGCCTCGTCGTTCATATCGCGGATAGAACGCTCGACATGTTCCCGGCACAGGCGCAGGGGGCTGGGTCCGAGCTTTGCTATCCGTTTGCTCATCAACGTAACGATTTCGGCGAAACGCGCTCCTTCCGCCGAGGACAGGTTGAACATCTCGAGGCGTTCGGGCTCAATGCCGATCTCCCCGAGAATCTGCTGGGCGCGTTCGACGCGGCGGCGCGCCCGCAGGTTGCCTTCCTGGAAGTGGCAACCGCCTTCGAGGCAGCCCGCGACGATCACGCCGTCTACCCCGCGCTCGAACGCTGCCAGGAGGTAGTCGACCTCGATCTTGCCCGTGCACGGCAACCGCAATACGCGGACATTGGCCGGATACGCGATGCGCAGCGTGCCGGCGAGGTCCGCGGCGGCGTAGGCGCAATAGTGGCAGCAAAAAGCTACTATGATGGGTTCGTCTTCCATGATATTACTCGGGTCCTTTGTGCCAGCGGGGCTGCGCCACTCCGACTTGCTCAAGATATTGGGTTTTGAAGGATTCGGTTGCCGGCCGGTCGAGCAGCAGGTAATCGAGGGCGCGCAAGATCTGCGAGTCGAGATAGTGGCTCAACTGGATAGCCTTGGCCGGGCATTCGGCGCTGCAACTGCCACAGCCCATACACACGACCCCCTGGATCTCGGCTTTGTTGTTCGGTCCCACCTCCGGCGCGTGATAAGGGCAGACGTGCACGCACGTCATGCACGAGATGCACTTGTCGGGGTCGACCCACGCTACCTGGCCGCTGACCGGCATAACTTTTCGGGAAAGAATCGAGGCGGCGCGGCCGGCGACGGCATTGGCCTGCGAGATGGTCTCTCCGATGCTCTTCGGGGCGTGGGCCGTTCCGCAGAGAAAGATGCCTTCGCTGGCGAAATCCACCGGACGCAGTTTCACGTGGGCTTCGAGGAAGAACCCATCGGCGTTGAGCGGGACCCGCAGAAGTTCCGAAACCTCTTCGCGATCGGGTTGAGGGACCATCGGGGCAGCCAGGACCAGCATGTCCGGGCTGACTTCGATAGTTCGCGCAAGAGCCGGTTCCTGCACGCGGACGCGCAGGGCGCCGTTCAGGGTGAGTTCGGGGGGCTGTTCGGCATCGTACCGCACAAACAAAACGCCCTTTTCGCGGGCTTCACGATAGGCGGCTTCACGGAACCCGTACGTGCGCATGTCGCGGTACAGAACCATGATTCGGGCATCGGGATACAGCCGCTTCAATTCGAGCGCGTTCTTGACAGCGGTCGTACAGCATACGCGGCTGCAGTAGGGGCGCTCTTCGTTGCGCTGCTCGACGCACTGGATCATCACGACGGTGGCCTTCGCGGGAAGACGCAGCGAGCTCTGGTTCAAACGCTCGGAGAGTTCAAGCTGCGTGAGCACCTTGTCGCTCTTGCCGTAACCGAACGATTCGGGTTTGTGCTCTTCGGCCCCCGTAGCCACGACCACCACCCCGTGCCGGATTTCTCTGCAGTTGCCGTTGGAGACGATCGTGGTCTCGAAGGCCCCGATATGGCCATCGACTTTTGACACCCGGGCATTCAGATGAACCTGTATGAGCTTGTTAGACATCACTTTCGCGATGGTGTCGTCAAGAAAATCCTGGATGTTCTCGCCGTCGAGCGTGTGGTGCAGACGCCGTGCGGTACCGCCGAGGACGTCGGCCTTCTCAACTACGTGGGCCGCGAAACCCTGGCCGGCGAGGGCCAATGCGGCTGTCATGCCCGCGACGCCGCCGCCTATGATGAGGGCGCCCTTGCTGACGGGAACGGTTACTTCCTTGAGCGGAACTGATTCGCTCGCGCGGGCGACAATCATGCGCACAAGGTCGCAGGCTTTGTTTGTCGCGGTCTCGGGGTCGTTGGCATGTACCCATGAACATTGTTCGCGGATATTGGCCATTTCGAGCAGATACGGGTTAAGACCGGCGTCGCGCAGGGTATCGCGGAAGACCGGTTCGTGCGTGCGCGGGGTGCAGGACGCCACCACTACTCGATTGATCCGGTGCTCGAGAAGGCTCTGCTTCATGCGCGCCTGACTGTCGTCCGCGCAGGTGTAGATGGTGTGTTCGGCATGGACGACGTTGGGGAACCGACGGGTCCGCTCGACGACCTCGGCGACGTCCACCACGGAGGCGATATTGCTGCCGCAATGGCATACGAAGACGCCCACCCTCGGGGGCTCATCCGTGATGTCGCGTTCCGGGGGATAATGTTTGGTGCGAACTTGCGAGCCGCGCGCGGCAGCAAGAAGGGCCATCGCGCGAGAGGCAGCGCCGCTGGCCTGCATGACGGTATCGGGAATGTCCTTCGGCTCCTGGAAAGTTCCGCCGACAAACACGCCGGCTCGCGACGTGTCCAGAGGGCGCAGTTCGGAGGTTTGCGCGAATCCCCATTTATTCAGGGCGACGCCGATGTGTTCCGCCTGGTTGAGCAACGCTTGACTGGGCTCCAGTCCCAGCGACAGCACAACCATGTCGAATTCTTCTTCGACCTGCTTGAGGCCGGGGCCGAAATAACGGAGCACAAGGTTCCTGGTGTCCGGCATCTCGATAGTTCGCGAGATAAACGAACGCACGTACCGGATGCCGAGGTCATTCTTCGCGCGCTCATAGTAGCGGTCAAAATCTTTCCCGAAGGCTCGCATATCCAGGAAGAATATCGTGACGTCGAGATCCGGGTCGTGTTCTTTGGCGAGAATGGCTTCTTTGGTCGCGGCCATACAGCACACGGACGAGCAGTAATCGTTGCGGCAGCCCGAGTCGCGAGAGCCGACGCACTGTATGAAAGCCAGGCGCTTGGGGGCTGCGCCGTCGGACGGCCGCTGGATATGGCCTTGTGTCGGACCCGAGGCCGACAGAATGCGCTCGAACTGCACGTTCGTAACGACATTGCTGGCGTGACCAAACCCGAACTCGCCGCGCTTCGAGCCGTCAAAGGCGTCGAAACCGGGAGTCAAAACCACCGCGCCGACTTCCAGTTCGAGGGTTGACGGCGTCTGCTCGTGGAGAATGGCGCCCGCCTTGCACGCCTCGACGCATCGCATGCATTCGCAGCACATGCCGCAATTGAGGCATCGTTGGGCTTCGCGTTGCGCCTCCTCCGGCGTATACGTGCTCTCGACCTCCTGGAAGCTTCCTGCGCGTTGTGCGGCGGGCAGTTCCGCTTGGGGGACGCGGCCGGCCTCGCCCAGCCTCTTCTTGAGCGTCTTGATGTCCGCCTCGGACAGGGGATTGCAGGATTCGGGCCGCATTTCGAGGCCATCAGCCAACGGCTGGCCGTTGAGGTAATTGCCGATTGCCTTGGCCGCGCGCTTCCCGTGGGCGATAGCATCGATTACACTCGAGGGGCCCGCCACAACGTCGCCTCCAGCGAAGATTCCTTTGCGAGGGGTCGCCATCGTTAATTCATCGGCCACGATAGTGCCCCATCGGCTCGTCTCGAGACCGAAGAGTTCGATGAGCTTACGCGGCACCGACTGGCTTACCGCGGGGATGAGCGTGTCGGTCTCGAGCGTGAATTCCGAGCCGTTGATGGGCACGGGACGGCGCCGGCCGCTGTCGTCGGGCTCCCCCAACTCCATGCGGATGCATTCGATGGCTTTTGCCGCGCCGTCCTCAACACTGACCCTGGTGGGCGCGGCCAGGTACCGGATATCAATCTTTTCCTGCAAAGCGGCTTCGATTTCGGCGTGGTCGGCCGGCATCTCTTCGCGAGTGCGGCGGTACAGGATGGTGACTTTGCGCGCGCCCAGGCGCACGGCAGTACGAGCGGCGTCGATAGCGGTGTTGCCGCCGCCTACGATGACAACGTTCCTGCCGAGGCCGGTCTCTTGGCCGAGCGCGTATTTGCGCAGAAAGTCAACGCCGTGAATGACGCCACGAGAGTCTTCGCCCGGGATATCGAGTTTCCTGCTTTCGTGGGCGCCGGTGGCGATGAAGACGGCATCGTACATTTTGGTAATGTCGCCGCTTGAAATATCTTCGCCAACGGAGGTATCAGGCTTGAACTCGACGCCCATTTTGCGCATGCCTGAAAGGTCCCTTTCCAGGATTTCCGGCGGCAGACGGTAGTCGGGAATGCCCACAGACAGCATACCGCCCAGCACGGGGAGGGATTCGAACACCGTCACTTTGTGCCCCGCCAGCGCCAGGAAATGGGCAGCGGACAGGCCGGCCGGTCCCGAACCCACGATGGCAACCGATTTTCCGGAAGACTGAATGCCCGCTGGTGGCGTGAATTCGGGATACAAGTCCATGGCGAAGCGTTTGAGGCCCCTGATATTGATGGGCTCATCAACAGCGCCGCGGTTGCATTTCAGTTCGCACGGGTGAAAACACACACGGCCACAAATCGACGGCAGGGGGTTCTCGCGGCTTATCACAGCGGCCGCCTCCTCGAACCTGCCCGCCGCGATCAGCGCGACGTAGGCCTGAACGCTTGAATCAATGGGGCAACCCGAGCTGCACATCGCGCGGCCGCGTTTGAGAATGACGTAGGCGTTAGGCGCGGCTTGAGCATACACACGGTCAATGGCCTTACGCGTGCCGATCTGGGCATCAAACTGGCTTTGGACGGAGATCGGGCATACCGCTGTGCAGTCGCCGCACATGGTGCACTTGTCAACATCCACATAACGAGGCCGCTGGATGACCGTCGCCTTGAACTGGCCCGGTTCGCCTTCCAGTTTGACGACATCGCTCATGGTGAGCAGATCGATGTTGGGATCGCGCATGCATTCGACCAACTTGGGGGAGATGATGCACGTGGCGCAATCGCCGGTCGGGAACGTTTTGTCCAGGCGCGCCATGCCGCCGCCCACGGCGGCCTGGTTCTCCACCAGGTAGACGTGAAAACCCGCAGCCGAAAGGTCCAGAGACGCTTGAATGCCGGCAACGCCCGCCCCGCAAACAAGTACGGCGCCGGTGGGCTTTTGTCTTCCGGTTTCCGTAGTGGGGAAAGAAGAAGCTTCCATTTTCATGCCCTTCCGCCGGCCATGCCAGTCACGGCGGCGCTCTTGGAGTACAAGGGGGCCGCGGTGCTCGTCAGGGCCTCAAGCCCGAGGGCGTTTGGAGAAAGCCCCAGGGCCAGCCCCAGAAACTGTGTGATGTAAACAACGGGAATATCGGGAAGCCCCGGTTCACCCTGCCTGGCCTCCGGCTGACGGAAATCGAGGTTCAGATGACACATGGGACAGGCCACCACAATGCATTCCGCGCCCGCGCGATGAGCCATGGACAGTATCTGGCGGCCAAGGCGGCTCACGATGCCGGTCTTGCTGACTGACAGGCTCGCACCGCAACATTCGGTCTTGAACGGCCAATCGACGACCTCCGCGCTCGCCGCCTTGACCAATTCGTCCATGCAGGTAGGGTGTTCGGGGTCATCAAACGCCACCACTTCGGGTGGACGGGACAGAAGACAACCGTAGTAGGAAGCAACGCGCAAGCCTTGGAATGGCGCCCTGATCCGTTTGCGCAACTGACGAACGCCAAAATCGTTGACAAGGACATCGAGAATGTGGCGGACACGCACCGCCCCGTCATAAGGCCGTTCGGTAATTCGCTCGGCGCGAGCTTTTTCGGCCGGGTCCTGGTTCACCCTGTAATTGGCCGTCCGCAGCCGCGCATAGCACGCGGCGCACGCCGTCAATACTTGCGAGAAGCCGGCAGCCTGGGCTTTCTGAAGGTTTAGCATGGGCAACGCTACCGCAAGCGATGCGTTGCTTGAATGGGCCGGCGTCGAGCCGCAACACACCCAGTCAGGGATGTCTGTCAAGCTGATGCCCACGGCTTGGCACAGTGCCCGGGTGGACTTGTCGAAGTCCCAGGCCGTGGATTCAAGGCTGCATCCCGGGAAGAATGCGTAAGACAGAGTGCCGGCCTTCACCGCTTCTTTTCCTCCTCGTGTGACCGTTTGAAAACCCTTCGCACTTCCCTGACGCTCCGGGAAAAGTGGGGCACGAACGACAGTTTGCGTCTTGCCAGCATGCGGGGGACCTTGTCGATGTCGGAAAACAGGTCGCGGCTGGCGAGTTTGTAGAGGGTCATCATACCCAACTCGAAGACCCTGCCGTGCCAGCGCACGCTGGTCAAGAAAGCTTTGTTGAAACTCTTTCCGCGTTTGTCGGGGACGGCGGCCTTGCGTTCGACTGCCATCATGCGGAGCACGTCCATCACGGCGGCGATATCGATACCCATGGGGCAGCGCGTTGTACAGGCCTCGCATGACGCACAGGCCCAGATGGCCTGGGACTCGAGGATCTCGTCCCTGGCGCCCAAGTGTATCAAGCGCATGATCTGGCTTGACATCAGGTCCATGTCGGGTCCGACGGGACAGCCCACCGAACACTTATGGCATTGGAGGCACGCGCTTACGGGTGTTCCGGTTCGGCGTTCCACATCGTTCAACAGCGTGGCATCTGTCCATTCAAGCATCTTTTGCATGGCAGTCACTCACCCACCTCGCCGGTAGTTGCCTGTTTGCCCTTTTTGACGGGCACGACTTTCTGGTAGACCTGCCCGGGCTGTCTGATGACGCCGTCAACGGTAAGTAGGTCTCGCTCGACCTGGATTCCGAACAGCTGTTCATTCTCGCGCAGATAGGGCAGGATCAACTGCCAATCATCCTCGGTGAGGGCAGCGTACATGCCCCCGTTCAACTGCTCGTCGACCAGGGTCCTGTGCGGGTCACGGACATAGATTGCCCCGCCCGATGCAAGGGAAAGGAGGTTGCCGCCGGGATAGGGCATCTCAAGTGGGTCTGGTCTGCCGTCCTTGTCGAAGCGCATGCCGTTTAAGATGACGAACCCGCCCTCTTCATGGGGATCTCCCGCCATGAACGATTCCGCCAAAAAGTCCAGCGACGTCCCATTTATGACTACGCGAGGCTTGCCGACGGCGTTGATGAGAGGGCGCCCTGCCGTGTTGCCCATGACATAGATCACGCCGCCCTTGGCGCCGTACAGGAAGGTCTGGCCGGCATCTCCATAAATCACCATCTTGCCGCGTTTGGCGATTTGGCCGACCTGGTCCTGGGCATTGCCGTGAACGTAGACCTCAAGTCCATCCATGCCGGAGCCCAGGTAGTCGCCAGGATTGTCATAACAGTCCACGCGGAGGCTATCGCTCTTCGGGCCGAAGCCGGCCGCGTGGAAGCGCGTCCCGCGCGAATTGTAGTGGATGATGTGGCGCCAGCCCGCGTTGTATGCGTCCACGGCGAGCCGGGCGTCGCAATCGGGACCCTGTGGCTCAAAGCCCCGGCTGTCAATAAGAAGGGTATGTTCCCCGGCTGCCGGAGCGCGAAGGGTACCGCGCGTTTCCCAGGTGATCCGCCGGTAGGCGCTCTCACGCGCATCATCGAACAGGGGCTGTCGGGAGAAGACCTCTTCCAGCCCTTGCCGGAGAATCGTAAGGACGGCGCTGCGCTTTTTCGTGCCGGTTGGGTAGCGGAGATCCATCAGGCGGGTGAGGACGTCGATGCCGATGTGCGGCATGCGGAGCGCGGTCTTCGCCACGACCTCGTCCATCGCCTTGCGAAGCCGGTCAAAGTCCATGCCGCCGATGGCAGCATGCAGATAGCGGAAAAGACCGTCGGCATCGTTTTCTCGGACGGTCTTCTCAATTGCCGCGGCGTCTTTCTCGTTCGGAGCGGATAGGACCAGAGGAACGGAAAGGTCGCAGTGGACTTGCCCCGGCCAAGTGGATACGGGCACCCCAAACTTGTCGGTTACGTGCAGGTGGTAGTCTTCGGTACGGCCATTGCCGGACGCCCCATCGGGCATGACGTTGAATAGAAAGGCTCCACCGTCGTCATAACTTCCACCGCGTGCGTTCCAGTATTGGTCAGCCACGGGCATGAAACGGGGATCTTCACTATTCAGGCCGGCGAGGGTCGCGTCGATAGCCTGTTTCTCGGAACAAATCAAGCCGATGGAGACGTCTTTGCCTTCTTGAAGCGCGAACACCTGGGGCCGCAGCATCGCCGTGTCGGTGATGCCGAGCAGCTGAAATCCCTTCTTTCCGTGAAGTGTGCGCGCGATGATGAAGAACCAGGGTCCATCGGGCGAACCGTGGATGTGGGCTGCCTGGATCTGGCGGTAGACCTGCTGCCGGGCTTTGGGAAGCCGGTCAAAGTCGAGTTCCGTGGTCGGCGCGAGCGCCTCAATAATGTATTCCACCGGGTACTTGTAAACACGGTGCATCAGGTCGAATAGCATCACTGACACCTCGGTGTCGGTGAGAAAGCGCGGGAAAAGGTTGCGCTGCGCAAGATACTCGCACACCGAATGGTAGTTGGCGAAATCCCCGTTGTGCACGAGGGCCTCGTGCATGCCGATGAATGGGTGGGCGCCGCCGGGGTGCCATACCCGGCCCCGGGTCGGATAGCGCTGATGCGCAATCCATACGTGTGCGCGCATGTCTTCCATCTTGTAATACTGGACCGAGGCTTCCGCGTACCCGACGATCTTGATGATGATAAGGTTGCGCGCATGCGACATTACGAACGCGCGCTTTTCCCCCAGCGAGGCATAGAACTCATCGTTAAGCTTCGAGGAATTCTGGAAAACAAATTCGTCTTCGATTTCGTCTTCGGTCAGTTTCGCGAGACCGTTTTCCTGTGCAAACCGTTCGAGCACGTTCTTCTTGGCCCGGACAAAATAGCGGGCGACATCCGGCGGGCGGACTTCAAGCAACGGCACATCGCGATAATCGCCGACGGTAGGGATCAGGCCGCCCTGGAACACGTCAAAGTGAGGCTCGATATATTTCTTCTCGATAGACTCACGCGCGGCTGGATCGAGCAACGCAACCTGGAGAATGTACGCTTCATCGAGGACTTGGCGTGAAACGCCCATATCTCCCGGAACAAGGCCGCAGGCGGCAATGCCGCCGCCCTTGCCGTTACCCCGGTTGCGCATCTGGATGGAGGGCTCGTAGATGTGTTTGCCGCGCACGGGAATCGTGCAGGCAAAGCCCGTTACGCCGCATCCGCCCTCGGCCTCCGGCGGCTTGGGGAACAGGTCGCCGGCGGGGCGAAGATGGGCGCGCGCGCGCACTATTGCCTCGGCCCTTTCAATGAACGCCCTGTGGGTGTCAATCGTGTCCATCGTTATCCTTGGTCTGCCTCTTCATAGTCCAGGTGGGTCAGGAGATCGGTACGCCCGCGCAGCGCGGCGACCGAATCCAGGCCCAGACGATAGAGAATGTCGACCAGCATGTCACGCCATGCGGAATACATGTTGACAAGCCGCTGCGTGCACCATTCGATGGTGACCATTTCGAGAAGCTCGTGATCCGTCGTGCAGATGCCGCGCGGACATCCGCGCCCGCTTTCGCAACAGCCGCAACGGATACATTCGAGGGCCACGAGCTCGGCGGTCCCGATAACCACGCCGTCAGCGCCCAGTGCGATGGCCTTGGCAACATCGGCTGGGGTTCGTACGCCGCCGCTCACAATGAGCGTGATTTCATCGCGGGCGCCTTCCTGTTCGAGAAACTGGTGGCAGGTGTTGATCGCGTATTCAATGGGCATCGCGATGTTCTTCTTGGCGATGTTCGGGGCCGCGCCCGTACCGCCATAGCTGCCGTCAATATGCACGATATGGGCCCCCGCGCAATACACGCCAACGGCGACCATGTCCACATCACCCGGGGAGGAGACCTTGGCGGAAAGCAGCGCACGCGGGTTGACGTGGGCTATCCAGTCGAGATGCTTCTTGTGGTCTTCGATGGAGTAGACGCTGTGGAACGGGAAGGGCGAAAACAGCGACGTGCCGACGACGGCTTCGCGCATGGCGGCCACCTCGGGCGTATTCTTGTCGCCGAGGAGATGGCCTCCCAAACCGGGCTTGGCGCCCTGGGCATATTTGAACTCGACGATGCGCGCGCGTTTGATGGTTTCCTCGCGGACCCCGAACAGGCCGGTTGCCACCTGCGTAATCATGTGGTCGGCGTATGGGATCATGCGCTCGGGATATCCTCCCTCGCCGGTACAACTGAAGGAGTTCCACGCCTTGGCCACGCGCGCCTTTGCGAGCAACGCCCGGATGTTGGTCGAGCCGAACGACATGCCGCCGCCGTACCAGGGCACGTCAATCTTGACCTTGGGCCGGCTGTCTTTTCGCCGGTTCAAGAGAAGCTCGGTCGAAATGTCTTCTTTCCGCAAGTCCCTGGGTGGCGCTTCAGGGAACCGGAAACGGAGCTTGTCAAATCCGCCGCCGGACGCGCCCACTTCGGATTCGAGATGCGACGGAGGGCACTGACCGGTCTCGGCCATTGCCCAAGTGCTGGCGAGCAGGTCAGGCGTCCATCGGTAATCGCCCAATGTTTCAAAGGCGGGATTGGTGGATAGGGACAGAGCGCCCGACGGGCACGCCGAGATGCAGAAGTGGTCCGTCTTCTCACAATCCGGCCCGATACACCGGTAATCGAAGGGGCGGATGGGCTGCCGATAACCAGCGGGGCGCTTGTGTACGCCGTGCGGACACAGGGTCACGCAGGTGCCGCAGGCGGTACAACTGGAATCGCGATACACGCGGAACTTGCCCAGCTCGTTGCGGTAGCGCGGCGGCGCGGGATGCACGTCGCGCCGGACTTCCGCGTACTGAGGATGAGTCGCGAACATGTCCGCCGATTCCGGGTGGCTGGGCGCAATCGTGCTCATCGCCTCCTACACTCCCTTCTTGCGTTTGCCGAACAGGCGGCCAAAGGTCGCGGCTTCCAGGTCCTCGAAGAACATGCAGCGTCCCGTTTCTCCGCGCAACCGCCTCACTTCGCGGATGCCCATCGCGCCGAGCATCTCAAGCAACTGGTTGGTCCAGGCGCCTATCATGTTCACGATGCGTTGGGTGCCGTAGGCCTCATCAAAGTCCCCCAGGTGCGCCGGGCAGACTTCCCCGCGCGCGCATTCGCCGCACAGGCGGCATTCAAGCGCGATCATCAATGGGAGGTCGATAGCCACGAGGTCCGCGCCGCAGATAATAGCCTTGGCGACGTGTTCCGCCTGGGCGATCCCGCCGGACGCGATCAGGGTGACCATGTCGCGTATGCCTTCCTTCACCAGGGCGCGGTGGATTTCGCGAAGGACGTCGCGCATATGGCGCGCACCCGGCCCGGCGAGTTCGCGGCCGCGGGGATCAAACACCAGGTGAACCACTTCCGCCCCTTCGCGCGTTAACTCGCAAACCTGACGCGCGGCGCCGGGCGTCGCTTCGAGGCGTATGGCCAGCAGACGGCCTGGATTCTCCGTTTTGAGGCGGGTTTGAACGGCCATGACGCCCTCGCTGTACGGGGCCATAATGATCGGGGCGTTCGTGCGGCCGACGTTTTGCCCGTCGTACAGTGGAATGACATGGCCCCCATCCAGCGAGATACCTTCCGGTAAGACATCGGCGTCGACGGCAAAAAGCGTGCCCAGAGCGGAGGCCGCCTTGGCAACAGAGCGGAGGACTGCGCCCCTCTGGAAGCGGGCGGGGATAGTCTCGAAAATGATGGGAATGGGTATTTCCATCAAGGCTGGGGGCGTAACGGTCAGACGCTCATTGTCAAAAGAAAGGCAGGGCAGCGCGCGCCCAATGTCGACGCTGGTGCTGATGTATTCGCGTCCGTGGATTCCGTCGCGCGTAGGGCGGACGATCTCCGACATATCCGTCCACATCGAGTCGAAATCCGGGCCCGAAAAGGGGCCGCCGTAACCGGAACCAGACACGGGGATATTGCCGGTCTCGGCCTGGTACCAGTTGGACATGATGATGTCGGGCGTGTAGTAGGCATCGCCGAGCCGCTCATATTCAGGGTTGACGACACGTGTGAGAATGCCTTTGGTGCAGTTCTGAACGCAGAGCAGGCAGCCTTTGCACTGATAAATGTAGTCAAGATAGCCGATTTCCTGGCGGAGGGCATCGGCTTCATCTCGGTAGAACCCGTACACGCAGGCGCGCTTGACGCAGTTGTGACAGCCGGAACAATCCTCACGCCAATCGACCACGCCCAGTTTTCCAGGGGGCCGCTGGCGGGGCGGAGCGGGGTGCGTATGGATATGGTACTTGGCGGGCACGGCTAGCGGGCCTCCAGCCCGGAGCGTTGAATGATCTCGAGGACGGCTTCTTCGTCGTCCTCCGCGCATATTTGAAAACCTCGGATGCCCTTCGATGCGCTGATTTGCTTGATGGTTTCGACCGCGAGCTCGATGCCGGCGGCGCGCTGCGCCTGTTTTCCTCCCGCGGCGGCTAGACGGTCAAGCTGGGCCTGCGGCACCATTGGCAAGGGCCTGCCCGATGCGAATGCTTTGGCCCTTTCGGCGTCGAGCAGGGGCTGGATTCCAGCCAGGATTGCGGTTTTCCGCGGAAGTCCACACTGCGAGGCGGCTTCCCACCATGCCCTGAAACGCGGGATATCAAATACGGGCTGCGTGATGAGAAACTGCGCACCGGCCAGGACTTTCTTCGATGCCTTGATGAGCTGCATTTCCTGAGGGTCGGCAAAGGGGGACACCGCGCCGCCAACGCAGAACGGCCCCGCGTTCTCGATGCGCGTCTTGCTCACCACGGAGGCATCCGTCCCCAGGTTCGTCAAAGCCGCAATCAACTGAACGGAATCTATGTCGAACACGTTCTTGGCTGAGGGGCAAATGCCCAAGGTCTGGTGGGTGCCACTGGTGCACAGAAGGTTACGGACCCCCATGGCTTGCGCCCCAAGGCAACTGGCTATGAGCGCCAGGCGGTTGCGGTCGCGCGTGACGAGGTGCATGATGGGCTCGGCGCCTTCAGCAGCCAGGACTGCTGATGCAGCCAGCGCCGACATACACACGCCATGCCGGTTATCGCTCACGCCGACGGCGTGCACTTTTCCTGCAAACCGCTTCGCGGCAGCGCGCACGGGGGCGGGGTCACCGCTCCTTGGCGGAACGATCTCGACGACAAGCAGCGGCTCGCCTGACAGGATCTTCTCCTGGAACCTGGTTTCGCTCACAATCATGACATTCTACCTTAAAACCTTGTTTCCGAATAAGTTGCGTCTTTTTCCGGGGGTCACAGGCCCGCCTTGAACCGTCACGTTGCCGTACCCGTCGTGGCCTCTGAAACGGGTTGCCGCGCCGTGCAAAGCGGACTCTTTCCCAACGCACACAAATCCTTCACCGCATCTTGGATGAGGTTTTCGAGGTTGTCTTCCTGTCCACACTGGATGAGCGCGGCCCTTTGCGGCTCAAGGCCGATTTCCTCCAGCAGGCGTTGGACGGTTAGCATCCGTATCTCCGCGCGGTAGTTGCCTTGGGCAAGGCGGCAATCTCCCCGGGGACACGTCACCACCAGGAGACCTTGCGCGCCCCCCTCGAGGGCATGGAACAGGTATTGCGCGTCAACCTTGCCGCTGCAGGGGAGTTCAATGACTCGAACGTGAACACCATCTTGCGTCCACTGACGCGGCACGGATGTGCCCGTGGGAATACACTGATGGCAGATGAACACCAGGATCTCTGACGTGCTGGCCTCAGTCATCGCGCTTTTGTGCCCTGTCCTACAAGAACATACACTTCAATCTGACAACTTCAACGCCGGGATTTTGCTAGCGTCCTGCGGAAGAGACAACTTGGACTCATCGCCGCTAAGTGGCTGGATTATAGGCATATTCCGAAGCTCCTGTCAAAACCCGGAGGCGCCCCGGCCCGGCCAGCCGCTCGGGGTCACAACCCAGCGTCAACAAGTGCCGAAAGGGCAGGCGCCAGCAAATCGGATGACAACGGGAACGGGCGTAAAATCCTACAACTTTGTTGGACGTAAACGGGCCGAAACCACCTATCGGTACCTTTTCGGGCCGAAGGGGCGGCCGGTTTCTCTGGACCTCGGTTTGGGCAAGCAAGAAGAGTGCCGAAGCGTGGAATCGACACGGCCACCTGGCACGAATTCACCGCGACCCGGCGGCATTCCTGAACCATTCATGGTCGACAAGGAGGCTTTGGTTTTGATGTTTTCCAGTCGCTGGGGTGGACGGCAAACGGTGGAATTCCTTCGAAAGAACAGCCAGGGGCACGATAGAATCGATGTTCCTGCCGTTTTTCGCGGCAGAAGATATGAGTGAATCGATGGTATTGCGAACCGCCACATGAAGCCCGAAAAAGCGGTATCTTCCACCGGGCACGCAGGGGCGCGCTTCAGGGGAGGACGCACTATGATGAAGAAAGAACTGGATGCGGAGTTCCACCGGTTGGGATGCGGCCACAGGTGGTGCGGACCCCACGGGCTCATTTATCAACCGGAAAACACGGGCGGCGTGTGAGTATTGAAGGCAGAACTCTTCACTTCTGGGGCTGCTGCGCAGACGTACACATTGATGTCGGCGAGGCGCCTGCGATCCTCCGCGCCTTGCCCGATGGCATCGGCCGCAAGAAGATGTGTGATGCCTTTCGTGAGCTCGAACACCTCCCGGAGTACCCGCGCTGTCTGCATCGTGCCGATTAAGTTGCGCGCGAGCGCGAGAGAGCGCCCTGCCGGGCCCGCTTGAACCATGGCGAGGAATTGACAGGGCTAGAGATAGCGCTTCACCCATGCCAAGGCATCGTGGACATAGCGGGGTGTGAGCTGGTGATCCGTGTCGTACCAGATGGTCTTGGTAGTGTCGAGGTTGAGGTAAGCCTTGCGTGAGGCCTCGATCTGTCCTTCCGTGTAGAATTCGTCCATGCGTCCCAAGAGCATCAGTAGCGGCTTATCTCCAAGACCCCACGTGTAATCAACGGGCTCTACGGGTTTCCACGCCGCGTTGTACCAGGGAGGCACGCAAGCGACCCCCATTTTGATACGGGGTTCAATGGCCAGGAGCAGCATGGTGTTGACGCCGCCCATGCTATAGCCCACCAAGCCCACCCGGCTCATGTCGATATCGCCCCGTTCTTCCATGTAATCCAATGCCCGGCGGCAGTCTTTCACCGTTTGAATCACGATCTCGGGAATAGAAAAATAGTTCCGGCGCGGGGGCGCGGCGGGATCTTCGTAGGTGTTGACGTGAAGATAGTCGATTTCATTGCTGCGTTCGCCATGGGCGGCGGCATCAAACGCCAAGACGGCATAGCCGGATTTGAGCAAGGCGGTGCGCATTTCCGAGCCGCTGATGTAATTCTTCTTTTCCCACCAATTGTCCTTTCCCCCGCTCCAACCGTGCAGCAGCACGACCAGGGGATATGGTTTTGTGGCACTCTCAGGAATCTCGAGGTAGCCGGGTACCAGAAACCCTTGCACCCCTCGAAAGACCAGTTTGTATCGTATTGAGTGGGCTTCCTCTTTTTGGAGCACGATGCGTCCGTCCACCGGAATATCCTTATCATAGGCAAAGAATGGCAGCCGGGCCTCGAAGGCATCCCGCGACACACGGGGATAGGGCCCGGCCTCTTCGCAGAAAGACCAGCAATGAACCGTCAAGGCCAAGACACACCACGCGAAGACATAACGCTTTTGCATACACATTCTCCTTCACCGCTTGGGTGAGCAACATGCCTTCCTGGTCCGCCGCCTATAAGACAGGCCTTCACCTCCTCCCGTTATCTGGCTGCCGGGTCCGCAGGCCATTTCTTCAGCATCAGACCACGGATTTGCGTCGAAAAGCCTTCACTGCCTCAAACCAGAGAATGCTCGCTAAGCCAGCCGACAGCGCGATGGCGACGTCGGTTGCATGGAGCGGGGCGAAGTGAAATGCGGCCCGGAGAACCGGCACATAGACAACGATTCCGAGAAAGACGACGGCGCCGCCAATGACCCACCAGACAGCGCTGTTCGGCGTGCGGAGGATCTCCAGGATGCTCCGCGACCATGAACGGTTGACCAGGATTAGCCCGATATTGCCGGTGACAAGCGTGGCGAACGTCAAAGTGCGCGCTTCGTTTTCCGTCTGTCCCCGCTGGGTGGAAATGGCAAATACGGCCAATACGATCGTGAGGACTCCCACACCCTGTAAAAGGCTTAACATGAGCCTGTCCCTGCTTAACAGGGGTTCTGCCGGATTTCGCGGCTTCCGCTTCATCACGTCTTTTTCTTCCGGCTCGACTTCGAAGACGATCGAACATGCGGGGTCGATAATCATCTCGAGGAAGACCACGTGCACCGGCAGGAGTATCAACGGCCACTTGAACAGCACCGGCAACAGGGAGAGCCCGGCAATCGGCACGTGAACGGCAAGGATATAGGAGATAGCCTTTTTCAGGTTGTCGAAGATGCGCCGGCCCAGGCGCACAGCCTGCACGATGCTCGAGAAGTCATCGTCCAAGAGGACCAATGCCGCCGCTTCACGGGCGACGTCTGTGCCGCGCCCGCCCATGGCGATCCCGATGTCCGCAGCCTTCAAGGCCGGGGCATCGTTCACGCCGTCCCCCGTCATGGCCACAACGGCGCCACTCGCCTTGAGCGCTGTCACTATGCGTAGTTTCTGCTCGGGAACGACCCGGGCAAATATGCTGACAGTTCCGATGCGTTCGGCGAGTTCCTGGTCATTCATGGACTCCAGTTCAAGCCCTGTGATGTACCGGTCGTGCGGCGTCAACCCGATCTGTCTGGCGATCTTCTGCGCCGTGGCGGGATAGTCTCCCGTGATCATAATTACGCGAATTCCCGCGGTGTAACACTCGCGAACGGCGTCGGGAACCGGAAGGCGCAGCGGATCGGCAAATCCGACAAGTCCTAGAAACCGAAAATCAAAATCATGTTGGTCTTCAGACACGACCGCCGTGTTGAAGCAGGCTTTCGCTACGGCCAGGACACGCAATCCTTCCCGTGCGAGCCCATCGATCTGGTCTGCCAGCCGCAACCATTGAGGCTCCGTGAAATGGCAGAGGTCCGCGATTGCCTCCGGGGCCCCTTTAGCCGCGATCATGCGTGTCTCGGAGGTCGCGGATCTCCAGACGTGTGACATCGCGAGAAGATGTTCCGACAAAGGGTACTCGTGCTCAAGAACCCAGTCTTCATGGAGATGCTCGGTGTTACTGAGGTGCTGTTCACCTAACCGAAGAAACGCTTTCTCCATGGGATCGAACGGGTTCGCATGGCTCGCAAGAATGCTGAACTCGACAAGTTCGTGAACGATTTCCGGCAATTCTTCGCCATCCACTTTGACTTCCTGACCCTCGACGACAAGTCTGTTGACCGTCATGATGTTTTGCGTCAATGTCCCCGTCTTGTCGACGCAAAGCACGGCAGCCGCCCCCAGCGTCTCTACCGCGGGCACACGCCGTGTCAGCACCTGCTTCTGTGCGATACGCCACGCCCCGAGAGCGAGGAAGATAGACAGAACGACCGGAAACTCTTCTGGAATCATGGCCATGGCGAGGGTGATACCCGCAAGGATTCCGTCCACCCACACCCCTCGCGTCAGACCATAGACCGTCACCACCAATACGCAGAGGAGAAAGCCTGCAATGGCGAAATTCCGGACGAGCAGGCTGGTCTGCCGGCGTAGCGGGGTCTTTTCGTGTGGGACGGACTCCAACGCCTTGCCGATTTTGCCCATTTCGGTGTGGGGCCCGGTCGCCAGCACCGTCCCGATGCCACGCCCCTTCACGACCAGCGTCCCGGAGAACAAGAACGGTTGGCCGTCTCCGCCCGGACGCCCCATCTCGGCAAGATCTGGTCCGGTTGTCTTGCGCACCGGAACCGATTCTCCGGTCAGCAGCGATTCGTCGACGGAGAGGTAGCTGCTCTGAATCAACACGGCATCAGCGGGAACACGGTCCCCCTCTACCAAGACGAGGAGGTCGCCCCGAACCACCTCGCGCCCGACAATCCGCTTCTCCACGCCATCCCGGACGACCAATGCCCGCGGACTCGACAGGTCTCGCAACGCCTCTAGCGCACGCTCCGTCTTTAGTTCCTGGTAGAGGGTAATTCCGATAATGAGGAAGACAAATGCCAGCAGCATCGTGGCATCCGTGGCCTCACCGAGAAAAAGATAAATCACCCCACACACGATCAGCAGAAGGAACATCGGTTCCAGGGCCACGTCAAGAGCGATTTTGTACACGTTGCGCTTCTTGCCGGACGGAAGCTCGTTGTAGCCTTCCGTGCGAAGCCGTTTCTGGGCCTCTTCTTCCGACAGGCCGGTAAATCCTGTGCTGGGGGTATCTGACATGCAGCGGCTATCCTTCATCGTGAACGGTCACTTGCGAAACTCCTACCCAATCGATGCTGCGTGTTTTCTTCAGGACCGTTGAGTTTCCTGAGCTTACCCTCATCTTTCGGCAGTTAGTGGGGCAAATTTGGACGCCGCAGTACAGTCCATCCAGGGGAGGCTTGTGTTCTCTTATTCTTTTGACTTTAGCAGGGAGCCGAGTTCCGGTCAAGGCTCCGCTGAGGTTGACGAATCTTCGCGAGCTAGAATCCGCCCTCTATTGGCACCACCACGCGAACAAGTGTGCGTTGCGCAAGAAGATCCGCAGCCGGACGGGCTTTCCCGCAAGACTTCCCAAGTCTGCGCCTCCCTTCCACGCCACCGGGTGTTGCACGCTGTTTCCGCGAATCGGCACGCAGTCAGCCTTCGCAAAGCCCTCAACGCATTGCATCGAAGCCGCGTGCCCCGCGGAACCTGCATCGACAATCTCTACCCGCACTTCGCCTTGGTTCGTATCGTTTCCATACTGCGCGTCTGCGTTAATGAAGAGGGTCTTGCCCCCCAGCAGAACGGGTTTGGTCAGCAACATGCCTTCCTCTTCCCCGGCGCCCAATGAAACGAAGCCATCAAGCCGCAAGGTGGCGGCACATAGGGAACCGTCGGTGTCCGCCGCCCGTTGGCCGTGAAGAATACTACGTCCGGAATAGAAGAACCAAAGTTCGTTTCCTATCCGAATGGGATTCCCAGCTTCATCGAGGTTGCCGTAGTCGTAGCTTCCCGGGTCTGGCGAGTTTTGGAGGAAGGCGGCCCGATCAGGTCTCTGCCAGTGTCTGGCATTTCGGCTGACAGCCAACTGGATATCGCAACGATCGGTCGCAACATGATAGACCTTCAGGAGTCCAAGGTACACGCTCTCGTAACGGAAGATTCGCATGGCGTACAGCTCGTCCTGGGGATCGTCGAGCCTGTCGGCGTACAACATCGGGTAGGTGTCGGTCCAGCTCACGTAGTCTCGACTTTCCGCGTAGCCACGGGCGCGTTTGCCGTCCTTGAAGATCTTGCACGATGCGAGCCATTTCCCGCCGACAGGATCCCAGTGCACGCTTGAGGCGTCGTAAGCTTGTTCGATAGCCGGTGCTTCTGCCATGGCCCAACGGACTCCGTCCGGCGAAAACAAGGGCGTGAACCCGTTCACCCGCGTCATGGCCTTGTACCGGCGAGCGAGATCCGGGTCGCGCGGATCGAAGTTCGGCTTCACGGCCCGCCCCTGCCAAATAATGTTATTCTCCTTCGACCCTTCAAAATCGAAAAGGCCGAGACGAGGGCGCTCCCATTTCAGCCCATCAAACGAATCCGCCACACAGGTAAAGGTCAATTTGTTTTCCGACTTGCGGTAACTGCCGTACCAGACGCGCAGCTTCCCTTCCGGGCCTTCGCGGAGTACGTCAAAGGGAACAAAAAAGACCCCGTCTCGTTCCCAGCGCTCCTCCGGGACGAGCAGCGGATTCTCTGGACGTTTGGCCGGTGAATGCAGTGTCCGCTGGAGCCCTTCTGACGTCTCCACGGCGGCGTTGTCCACAAAGAGCTGCTTCTCCCCTCCCACCACCAGCGGGTATGTGATTACCGGCGCCTCGACGCCCACGTTTCGCGTGGCTTCCGGCGGCGCCGGCGCTTCGTTTTGCCCCAGGACGCCTCCGACCCGGATATCGTCCCAATAGCCCGAGCCCATGTGCTGTTCCTGGGAAAGGTCCCCGATCTCCCCGCCCCCGGCCGGCCGGTCGGGCTCCAAATCCGTGTATCGGCCGACCCAAACTTCGTGGTCAGGCAGGCCTGCCCATAGGTCCACGGTTTTCCGCTCTTTGCTTCGCGCCATGACGAACCGGATCCACTCCGGCTGTTTGAGCCCCGTCAAGACGTTTGCCGTCCGGACAGGTTGGTCCGTCCCCCCGGCCTCAACGTCAAGCGAATATGTGCCATCGTCCGCGCTTCCATTGGCGTAGAGCGTCACCCCAACGCGGTTTGATCGGTACGCCGTGCCTGACCATACAACGAAATCCTGCAGATCGACTCCCCCTTCAAGCGCGGGCCGAAAGACGAACTCAACGATTTCATCCACTGTCTCCGATGCATCGAACCGTCGTTGCAGGAGGATCCGGCCCCGCTGCTCGGGCTCATCTGTGAACACATAGGCACAGCGGCGTCCGGTATAAGCGCGTGCCGGATCATTTGCGATCTCGGTCTTGTTTTGTTTGATATTCGTGAACGGATCACCGAGCCAGCGCACCCCGGAGTTAAGAACGCCTACCAACCCGTCCTCGTATCCTTCAAAGTCCACGTTAAGGACACAACCGTTCGAACGTGGCGCGGGCGGATGTTCCGTTTCTCCGGCGAATGCAATGGTTCCGCTCCCTAAGAGCCCTACCAGAACCGCCATGTATAGAGAGAACCTCTGCTCTCGACACATACCTTTGCGCTCCTCTTCGTTGCTTGCTGCTTTCTCGAATGCTTCAGTATAGGCGCATGAAACGAGCTGTGCCATCTCGAGAGCAGTCAGCCGATGGGTGAGTTCGGTGGGATAAATACCTAATCAATTACACGCATAAAGGAGCGGCGAATACTTGTCTTCGCCGAGACATGATTGAGTATTGTGTCCCGAATGGCACTCCTCAAAGAGGTTCCTCCGTCTCAGCCACGGGCGACGGCGGAAGGTTCATCAACACGATGATCGAGGCCGTTGGTCAAAGGCCCGCCGCTGGTCTGGATAGTATTGCCTCAAAGGAGCGATTTGCCAACGCAACATCACCGGCGCCGTCAGCGATCCTGAACCGAGCTGCGGAGAATCTTGAGAGACCTCGTGGGAAGTTCCCATTGTTTTGCCGGCGCGGCCGCAGGATCGTCCACCGGAACGTACGACTCGGCCGTCGCGATCTGCTGGCTCGATTGCCCGTAGTTGGCCAGAACAAGGTGCAGGTCACGGTTAGCAAAGACGGAAGCCACGCAGTCTTTGGGTAGAGGTTGGGCAAACAGGTCCGAGTCGGTAATCTCGAGAAATGCCCACGTGCCGTATTCGGACAACTTCAGGTAATGGCTCAGCCAGCGGGCGTGAGCGGGCCGCATGTCGGGGTTGGGCGGGATCGGGTCCCAACCGCCGTAGATATACGGACCGTTCGGGTGGGCCTGATAGTACTCCCACGCGGCTTCGTAAAACCCGTTCTCGTGCAGTCCCGGCAGGCGAGGGATCGGGATAACACCCCGCTCTCCCGTCAGAGGACGTCCGCCCTGTAACAAGGGGAACTGCATGTAGGGAATCGACTGCAGAAAGTGCTCCTGTTCATTCGCGACCTTGGCCATGGAACCCTGAATGCAGGGAACGACGTAAGGAGAGTGGTTCTTGACCGCTTCGCGGAGGCCGTCCGCGTTGTCTACATTCTCGCCGACCCAGAGGTAATCATAGACCTTGAGGCCACCCGTCCTGGGCTCGTTCGTACGGTCCGCATGCATCTTGTAGATGCCGCCGCGCCGCTTCACTTCCGAGTAGATGAGATACAGGAGATCGGTTTCCGCTCCATCATACTCGGGCGTCTCCTCGAACGCAGCCACCTCGTCCGGAGCATTTTCCTTGATTCTGCGCTCCGCGTTGCAGACGTACCCCCAGTCGTTATAGAGACCGTCGAGCTCGTAGTCTTCCAGGATTTGCAGCATGCGCGGCAAAAAGAACGCACGCCACCCGGGGCTGGAGGGCGCGCATCGCGCCAGGTCCCACCAGCCTCCGGATTCGTCGCCGGGACGCGACCACTCCCTGCGATAGTTCGGATCGTGCGCGGTGAAGTACCCGCTGGATGCGTACGCGAGAATTTTCATCCCGCGACCGTGAACCATCGAAATGAAGCGCCGGAACCCCTCTGGGTTGACCGCCGTGAGCTTGTCCCCTCCAAAGAGGCCGTACCGGTCGTTCCACTCGTCCATCACATGTACCAGCTGGATCCCATGGGCCTTCAAGCGGTCCAGTTCCTGTTCGTCGTATTCATCGGGATTCCACGGTTCGCGGCTGGGATACTCGCCCAGGTTATAGACACATTGACCGGGCAGATAATCGGTGATGAGGTGCTTGCGAAGGCACTGACGAATATGCTTCGTGCAAAAACCGACGTTTGTGAGGCGCCGGCGGTGCTCCTCGGCCGTATAACTGGCAAGAATCGCAGGCGCTGCGGCGGCGCCCCCCATAGTTTCTGAGGCCGCCTGAATTTCATTTACGGGGAAAGAAAGGGTCGAGACTACAGCACCCGTTGCCGCGGCTTTGACGCCGGTCTTGAAGAATTGTCGCCTATTCATCCTATGCGCCCCCCAGACGAATCAGGCGCCCCACCATGGGAACGCCAAGGGAGAGTATAGGCTGCCTCTCCGCCTGAAACAATGACGATTGACTGTTCTGCGTCTCACGTCAAATGGCGTCTTGCGTCATCGACAAGCTGCTCGACGGCCCGCCTGGTGTCGTCCGGCAAGGGCGACGGCTCGTGATCCCGCAACAAGCTGTCTTTCATCTCACGGCAACGCGTGGCCATGTTCGAAGCGCCGCCTCCCGCCCATATGGAGAAGACGTTTCGGTCCAGCAGCTCTGGAAACCATAACTCACTTCGGAAGTGTTCGGCGGTATGTTCTTCCGCGAGGAAATTGCCTCCTGGCCCGACGCTCCGGATCACGTCGATGGCAAGACGCGTATCGTCTACGGAAATCCCTTCCATAACGCGTTCAATGTAAGCAATCGCCTCGTGTTGCATGACCAGCATGATGAGCGAGGCGCCCTGATCGATGCCGCAGGTGCCCAGATGGCCGAAGATATCCGCTCCGGCCAGTGCCGCGGCCAGCAAGGTCATACCCGCTTCCAGGCCCGCTTGCGCGTCGGCGATCTTGCTGTCCGTAAGCCCGGCGTTTACATACACGGGCAGTTTATAGTAACGGCCCAGCTGGGTCATCGCGACAGCCATCAGCAGCTGTTCGGGGCCCCCGAACACGATCTGGCTGGCTCTCATGTTGAAAGCGTGGGGAATGCCTCCAAAACAAACGGGCGTTCCGGGCCGGATCAGTTGCACAAGACATAGCCCTGCCAGGATCTCCGCGTTCTCCTGCGCCAGCGTCCCCGCCAGAGTCCCCGGGGCAGTGCAGCCTATCTGCGCCATGGGGCCGATGACCACGGGCAACGGCAAGCGGCACGTTTCAAAGAGCAGGTCCACGCCGTCGTGGGGGAAACGCAGTGGACTGATGGGTTCGAATAGCGGGAACGCCAAGGGGTGGTCTCTTGCGCCAGATTCACTGCCCGCCACGATGGCAAACAACTCGACCAGAAACTGGGCCGAAGCACGGTCATGAAACCAGAATGTGATCGGCTTGGTGGTGTTCTTGAGCATCTCGGCGGCCACGCACACACAGCGATAGGCAGGCGGGAGGTCATATGGGTCGGCCATGGCGCCCGGGATAGTGATGAGAGGCAGAGCATCGCCCAGTCTTGTAGCTGTGGCCACATCCTCAAGACGCGGGTACCGGCGCCGGCTTGCGTCATCTTCCACCCAAAGCGCCTGGCCCGCGCTGCTGTTGTAATTGCGCGCCCCCGCGCCGAACGGCGCTTTACGGCTTCGGTCGCGCCCGTATAGCGTGAATTCTTTCCCGCATACCTCGATAGCGCTGGCGATCAGGGGCTCGGGGATCTTCACCCGGTGTGTTTCCTTGTCGACCGATGCGCCCGACTCCTGAAACAGCGTCAGAGCATGCGCGTGCGGGATTTCAACGCCGATCGTCTCGAGAATTTCGATCGAAGCGGCGTGCAGGCGGTGCACTTCCGTGTCCTTCAAGACGGCCAGATTCATCTGCATCCTTCTCCTCGCATTGCAGGATCGCCGTGCCAGACGGTAGCGGCGGAATACCCGTGTTGCATCCCCTTTGTCAAGTGTACGTATCGCGCTTTCCGCAAACCCAGGGTGTCACCATAGATTCCTTCTTCAAAGTATACATCGCCCGGGGCCGTACAGTTGAGCTCTTGGTGATATGGGAGGCTACTGTTCGACTGAATATCCCGGGCACATTGTTGCCAGGAAAAGCATCTCGTTCCGCGTTCTATTCTTCGGAAGAAACGAATGCATAGGCCATGCGCGGGGTGGAATTAAGAGGTCTGTCTGTCGCGACAGGTCTTTTCATGTTATGCTCAGGGCAAGCGCCGGGAGTCAACGCGCATGCCCGTGAGCGCTTGGAGCACAGGTTCCGTGGGCTTCACTGGGGACTGCAATGGGGAGCGATACGATGAGATGTGTACTAGTTGCTGTGTGTGTCGGGGCGGGATTGTTGTTTTGCGGGCAGGCAGGCGGCCTAACGGGCGACGGCGAGACCCAAGTGTCCCTGCTTGCATTGTCGTTTGGGGCGGGGGACGATGGAGCCCCAAGCGGCGGCCAAGCGCCGTCAGAAGCCAGGAGTGTGACAATGAACGAGTTTCCGCGACGAGCCATCCATCTTGACTGCCATATTATGCCGGGCATATACGACATCGCGTCGGAGTTCGACGCCTCGGAGTTCGCGCGCACGCTGAGCGAGGCCAACGTGGACTACATCACTGTTTTCGCCAAATGCAATCTTGGTTTTGCGTACTACCCTACGCAAATCGGCCAAGTGTATCCGGGGCTCGAGGTGGATCTGCTCGGGCAGATGGTCGAGGCATGCCATGCGCGCGGCATCCGGGTGGCCGCGTACTTCAACGTTGGGATTGACCACGAACACGCGCGGCTCCACCGCGAATGGTGCAAGGTCGACAAAGAGGGCCGGGTCTACCGGTTCGCGGACAAGGGCCACTGGTTCCGCGACCTCTGCCTCAACACCGGATTCCGGGAACATATCCTCGGCATGGTGCGCGAAGTCCTTGACCGCTATCCCGTCGACGGCCTCTTTCTCGACTGTTTCGACCTCTCGCCCTGCTACGGCACGGAATGCGTGGCTGCCATGAAGCAGAAAGGGATGGACGTGTTCAATGATGCCCAGGCGGCCGAATTCTGCTGGCAGGTTACAGACTCCTTCATGGATGAGGTCGAATCCATGGCGCGCGCCAAGCGGGAAGATATTTTCATCCTGTTCAACGGCATACCATACCGGCGCCAGCCCACGCACATCGAACTCGAAGTGTTGCCGACGGGCGGTTGGGGTTACGACTATCTTCCGGCGGCTATCCGGTACGCGCGTACCCTGGACAAACCCTATTTCACCATGACCGGGCGTTTCCACAAGAGTTGGGGCGATTTCGGCGGCATCCGGACCCGGCATTCGCTGTTGTACGACCTCTATAGCTCGATTGCCAACGGCGGCACCTGCTCAGTTGGGGACCACCTCCACCCGAGGGGCCAACTCAACGGCGAGGTATACAGCCTGATTGCCGACGTATACGGCACGGTGCGCTCCATTGAACCATGGACGGCAGGCGCGCGGGCAGAGACCGAGATTGTGGTCGTCGAACCGTATCTGGCCGACTTCCCAAGCGGAAAAACTTACAGCAGCAAGCCGGACGGATTCTCGCTCGACAGCGTGAAGGGGGCGGCACGCATCTTGTCGGAGTTGAAATGCCAGTTCGACATCAGCGACGGCACCGAAGACCTTTCGAAATACAAGGTGATCATCCTGGCGGACTCCGTTCGCGTGTCGGAATCGTTGAAACCCAAACTCGAAGCCCATCTCGCAAGGGGAGGTGCTATCATCAGCTCGGGTACGGCGGGCCTGACCCCGGACGGCACGGCTTTCGCCCTCAGCGGCGTGGATTTGGTGCGCGAAGGGCCGGAACCCTTCAATCCCACCTTTGTCGAGGCGCTCCCGCCAATCGCCAAGGGCGTGCCGAACATGCCCGTGACCATCTACCAACAGGGAATCGCCATGCAGCTTGGCCCCAGGACGGAGGTCCTCGCCCGGCTATACAAGCCCTACTCGAACCTGAAGGCGTGGGATTTCGAGCACGAAACATTGTACTGCCCGCCGGAAAAGGATACCGGACGACCCGCGATCGCCCGCTGCGGCAACGTGATCCATTTCAGTTTCCCCCTCTTCCTCGGGTACATGCGCGACGCTGTGGTACCCCACCGTGCATTACTGGACAACGCGTTGCGCCTCCTCCTGCCACAACCGATGCTCGAAGTCACGGACTTCCCGTCGTTCGGCCGCGCCACCGTGACGTCCCGTGACCGGACCCGGCTGGTGCACCTGCTCACGTACGTGCCGGAATCGAGGGGAAGCATCGAAATGATCGAGGAGCCCATCGTAGTCACCAACGTCGCCGTGGCTCTCCGCAGCGAAGGGCGCGACGTCACCGCAGTCACGTTAGCGCCCTCCAAAGAGACTATCCCCTTTACGCGCGATGGCGACTACGTGCGGTTTACCGTGCCGCGTGTCGAGGGCTATCAACTTGTGGTTGTAGAATAGCCGAGTAGATATAAGCCGCGCGGCCAAAGCCCGGCTTGCTGATCGGGGGCGATACAAGGGGAATTGATCGCCCCGCCCGCTCCGGCCAAAGTCCGGCAAGCTGTCAGCGGTACGTGCCGATTTGCAGCCCGTGTTCGACGAAGAACCTGTAAGTTTCGTAGCGAACTTGGGGGGGCACGCTGTGATCGGCCTGTAAGACGTAACCGCTTCCGGCCATGGCTTGCGGGAGCTTGGAATCGAGTTCTTCGCGGACTTGCATCCGGTCGTTGGAGATCAGGGTGCGCGCGTCCATACCTCCGATCAAAGCGAGCCGTTGGCCGAAGTCTTTCTTGATTCTGAGCAAGTCCATTCCCGCCTTGACCTCCAGAGGTTGCAGACAATCGATGCCGGCCTCGATCAGTTGCGGAATAAGCGGCTCCACCATGCCGTCCGTGTGCAGGATTACCGGCAGGCCATGGCTGTGGGCGAATTCAAACAGTCGTCTGTGGCTAGAGAAGATTAGCTCACGGTACATGGCGGGCGACATAAAGGGGCCATGTTTGAACCCCAGATCGTCCCAAAACCACATGCCATCCGGAAGGCCC
>Ga0116185_1000462_pt1 | contig 48364 bp, 37 predicted proteins | sample AD_JPNNA7_MetaG_FD_89754 | JGI IMG/M metagenome (GOLD analysis project Ga0116185, IMG submission 89754) | Active sludge microbial communities of municipal wastewater-treating anaerobic digesters from Japan - AD_JPNNA7_MetaG | ecosystem: Engineered > Bioreactor > Anaerobic > Digestate | place...
GAGATTTTATGGTTACCCGGCTGACACAAAATCCAACCGGAGTTGAAATGAGTAATTCTGAAGTCCCAGCGGATTTTGTTTTACATCAGAATTATCCTAATCCATTTAATCCAACAACAACATTGTCATTTGTCATTGGCCATTCGTCATTTGTAACATTAAAAGTTTATGATATTCTCGGAAACGAAGTCTCAACATTAGTTAACGAATATAAACCTGCAGGCAGTTATGAAGTTGATTTTAACAGTCATTCTGACAAAGGTCAGAATCTTTCGAGCGGAGTATATTTCTATACTTTACGGGCAGGTTCATTTGTTGAAACAAAGAAAATGATTTTATTGAGATAAAGCTTATGTCATACAGAGCGCAGTCGATGTATGACCTTTAACTAAAGAAATGAAAAGATTATAATAGCAAATTGAATAGTCAGTCTTCGACAAAGTTTATAGTAAGCCTGTAGAAATACTCAGACTGACAGAAGGAATAAAATAAAATGAAATTTCAAAGAATCTTTCTTCTTGTGTTTTTTGTTATAACTAACCTTGCAGCTCAAGAGTTTAAGTCGGAACATTTCACAATTGAAAAATTAAGTGATGGAATTTTTGCAGTTATACACAAAGCCGGCGGATATGCAATATGTAATGCGGGCATTGTAAATCTTGGCGATGAAACGTTGGTGTATGACTGTTTTATTTCACCTTTGGCAGCAAAGGATTTAAAAACTGCCGCCGAGGAGTTAACCGGCAATAAAGTTAAATATCTTGTAAACAGTCATTTTCATAATGACCATATAAGAGGTAATCAGATTTTTACAGATGCTGAAATTATTGCGACTGAAAGAATTAAAGATTTAATAGAAACAAATGAGCCAGAAGAGTTAAAATCCGAAACTGAAATTGTTGGACCGATGATAGAAAAAACTTTGAAACAAATTGAAAAGGAAAATGATCTGAATATGTTTGAAGAACATAAGATGTGGCTTGATTATTATAAAGCAATTCAACAATCACTTGATGAATATAAAATTACTTTACCGAATAAACTTTTTACTGATACACTGGTGATAAAGGGCAAAAAGAGAAATGCAGCTATAATAAATCTTGGTAAAGGACATACTGAAGAGGATATAGTTTTATGGCTTCCGGAAGAAAAAATATTATTTGGCGGGGATTTAATGTTTGCCGAACGCCATCCGTTTTTAGGCGATGGATTTCCGAATGAATGGATAAATTGTCTGGAAAAATTTAAAAAGCTTGATGCAAAATATATCGTTCCGGGTCATGGAAATGTTGGAAGCAATGAAGATATTGACAAACTTAAACTATATATCCAAAAAGTAGATAATATTATTGATAATGCTATTGCAGATAACTTGACTATTGATCAGCTTAAACAAACTGAGATTCCGGATGAATTCAAATCCTGGCGGCTCAGTCGGTTTTATATGCTTAACCTGATAATTGGTTATCAAAAGAAAGTCGGTGCGAATAAGTAAAGCCTTTTTTCAAGAACTTTAAAGTATAATCTCTTTTCAAATTGAATTAAATTATTTTTTTCGTTCAAATAGAGTTTTCGATTTTCACTTATCAATTTTGATAGTATTATTATTTCATCCTTCTGAATACTAAACATTTCTGATAAAGAATTCCTGGAAAGTGTGAGACAGTATTTTCATGAATTTCTTTCCGCTGAAAATAATTATTTTTATAAAGGTTCTATTTACAGTTTTTCTTTTTTATCTTTGATTAGACAGGAAAGGATAAAAACATCAAATATAGAAAACTTGGCAATTCGGATATAAGTGTTTCAGAAATCAGTCTTGGCTGTTGGACAATGGGCGGATTGAATTGGGTTGATGGTGTTTCAAATGGCTGGGCTGATGTTGATGAAAAAGAAATTTCTGAAGCAATAAATTATGCGATTGATAACGGTGTTAATCATTTCGATAATGCCGATGTTTACGGTAACGGCAGGGCAGAAAGAATGCTTGCACGGATTCTTGGAAAGCGTTCTAACAATTTTATTATTGCTACCAAAGTCGGGTGGTTTCCCGGGACAGCTGAACATGCCTATGAACCAAAACATATCCGTCATCAGTGTGAACAATCTTTAATAAATCTTAAACGGGATTATATTGATCTTTATTATTTCCATCATGGAAATTTTGGTGAAAATGATAAATATCTGGATGATGCTGTTGAAGTAATGTATCGGCTTCGTGAAGAAGGTAAAATCAGACTGATTGGGCAATCCGCATATAAGCATGATGATTTTGTAAAATTAATTCCCAAAGTAAAACCGGATGTTATTCAAAGTTTTGCCAGTGCAATTGATGATAGATTTTTAAAAGAAGATTCTCCAACCAGAAAACTGCTTGATCAGCACAACATTTCTTTTATTGCTTTCGGTCCGATTGCACAAGGTTTATTGCTTGGTAAGTATCATCACAGAAATCCGCCTCAATTTGAATCCGGTGATCACAGAGCAAAAAAGGAAGCATTTAAAGCAGAAAATCTTGCAAAGTTAGAACCTAAAATTGAACAACTGAAAATTAAGTTCGGTCCTTCTAATCAGGAACTATCAAGAGCTGCATTGCAGTATTTATTATATTATAAACAGGTTGGTGCTGTAATACCGGGATTCAGAAATCTTGATCAGGTTAAATCAAATTTAAGCGGAATGGATAATCCTTTAACTTTGGAAGAGTTTGAGTTTATTAAACAGTTATTTACTTAGTAATTCCAAAACAAATTATAGGTGTAAATATGAAAAAAATTATTTTTACTGTATTAGCAGTATTTGTATTGGGAGTAAATCATCTGATGTATTCACAAATGTTGGGGAGTAATATAAATCTGATTCCAAGTCCAAAAAGTATTGTAATTAACGATGGCTCATTTACACTGACTAACCAAACAAAAATTTATTTTGATCAGTATTCAAGAAAAGTAGCAGATTATCTTTCAGAAGTAATTAAACCGGCAACAGGATTTGACCTGAAACCGGAAATCTGGAATGGTATGATGGAAACAAATTCAATCATACTCTCCCTAAAAACCAAAACAAATGAATATGGTAAAGAAGGATATACATTAGTAATAAATCCGTTTAATGTCCTAATAGAAGCTAATGAATTAAACGGATTGTTTTATGGTGTTCAGACATTGCGTCAGCTTTTTGATCCATATATTAACTCAATAGTAAAAGTTGAAGGCATCGATTGGATATTGCCCGCTGTTGTGGTTTACGATAAACCGGAATTTGAATGGCGTGCATTAAATCTTGACTGCTGCAGACATTTTATGGAAAAGGATTTTGTAAAAAGATATATAGATCTTCTTGCTTATCATAAATTCAACACTTTACATTGGCATCTTACCGAAGATCAAGCCTGGAGAATTGAAATTAAAAAATATCCAGAATTAACTAAAAAAGGTGCATACCGTACTTATGAAGATGGAACTGTTTACGGCGGTTATTACACACAAGAAGATGTAAAAGAGATAGTTGAATATGCTGCCAGCAGATTTATTAATGTTGTTCCGGAAATTGAAATGCCCGGTCATTCACTTGCTGCGCTTTCTTGCTTTCCGGAAATTTCCTGCACCGGCGGTCCGTTTGATGTTGGAACTCTTTGGGGAATTTATCCCGATATTTACTGTGCCGGTAATGAAAAAACATTTCAGTTTTTAGAAGATGTTATAAGTGAAGTAGTTGAGTTATTCCCGGGTAAATATATTCATATCGGCGGTGATGAAGCGCCAAAAGTAAGGTGGCAGAACTGTCCGAAATGCCAGCAAAGAATTAAAGATGAAAACTTGAAAGATGAAAATGAGTTACAAAGTTATTTTGTAAAACGAATGGAAAAATTTATTAACTCAAAAGGGAAGAAGATTGTTGGATGGGATGAAATACTTGAAGGCGGACTTGCACCTGAAGCAACGGTTCAATCCTGGAGAGGTCTGAAAGGTGCAATCGAAGCAGCTAAAATGGGACACGATGTAATTGTCTCGCCTACAACAAACTGCTATTTTGATTATCCTGTTGAGACCACTGATTTGCGGAAAGTATATTATTTTGATCCGGTGCCGGAAGAATTAAGTTTTGATGAAAGGAAACATGTTCTTGGCAGCGAAGGATTGATGTGGACAGAATACGCGCCTCAGCAATTTGTTGATGACCGGTTATTTCCAAGAATGTTAGCTCTCATCGAGGTTATCTGGAATTATCCTCAGGAAAGAGATTTCGAATCATTCAGACAAAGAGTTCAGAATCATTATAGGAGATTGGATTTACTTGATGTTAATTACGGTCTTGAAACAAAACCATTTGAGATTACCAAAACTTTCAATCCTTCAAAAAATATTTATGATATTAAGGTAACTCAGTTGCAAAAAGATATTGATCTGAGAATAGGTTCATTCGTGAGTGAACTGATGATAAATAAAATCTCAGAAAACGAATTTCAATTTGAAATAGATAAAACAAACTTAGTTAATATCTTTTTTCAGAAAGGCGAAAAGAAAGTTGGTAAAACGTATGCCTTTGGAATTTCTTTTAATAAAGCAAACAGAAAACCTGTTAAACTTTCATATCCTTACAGTGAAAAATATTCTGCCGGCGGAATCGAGGCTTTGACTGACGGCATCCGCGGTTCAGATAGTTTTCGCGGTGGTGATAATACCTGGCAAGGATATTATGGAACTGACTTTGAAGCAATTGTTGATTTAGAAAAACCATATACATTTAATAAAATATCTCTTGGTTTTTTTCAAGCCTCTTCTTCATTAGTCTTTTTTCCGCAGTATATTGAATTTTATACTTCGGTTGATGGAAATGAATATGAAAGCGCAGGGAAAGTGGAAATACCTTCTTCGTTAAAAGATCCAGATTGGATACAGAGGGATTTTGGTGTTCAATTAAATGATACTTATGCAAGATATATTAAGATATTTGTAAAAAATTATGATGAAGCGCCTAAATGGCATCCTATTGCTTTCGGAAAAACCTGGTTAATGATTGATGAGATAATAGTTGAATGAGTTTTTGCTTAGCTTAATTCTGTGAGTCACACTTCGGCCTAAGGCGGACTCAAAGTGTTAGAAGGATTAACGTTTTTCTAGTCATACCGAGCGCAGTCGAGGTATGAATATTTCTTGAAGTTATTTTAATATTTTCAAATGTCACACTTCGACTCCGCTTAGTGTGACTACTACTTGTCAGGCTTAACTTAGTCGAAGCCTGACTTTCCCAAATCACTTGTTCAATTTTCCAAGATTAAATCTTTTTCTTTCATTCGTATCAAGATAAAGTTTTCTTAAACGGATTGACTTTGGAGTAACTTCAACCATCTCATCATCATCAACATATTCAAGTGCTTCTTCAAGTGAAAATTTAATTGCTGGAGTTATCTTAATTGCTTTATCTGCACCAGAGGCACGCATATTTGTAAGCTTTTTACCACGTTGAATATTTACTTCGATATCATTTTCTTTGGAATGTTCACCAATGATTTGTCCTTTGTAAACAATATCTCCGGGATCTATAAAAAACTTTCCACGATCCTGTAAACTATCAATTGCATAAGCTGTAGATGAACCTTCATCCATAGAAATAATCACACCGTTTTTCGGACCGTTAATTGAGCCTTTGAAAAATTCATATTGATAAAAACGATGATGCATTACTGCTTCACCCTGAGTTGCATTTAAAATTTTTGTTCTTAATCCCATAATGCCGCGTGAAGGAATATGAAATTGAATTTTTGTCATATTTCCTTTCTTTTCCATCTTGGTTAGTTCGCCTCGCCGCTGACCAACCAGCTCAATTACTTTTCCAGAAAATTCCTCTGGCACATCTACGACTAATACTTCGATAGGTTCAGCTTTTTTTCCATCAATTTCTTTGTATATAACTTTTGGTTCACGTATCTGAAGTTCAAAACCTTCACGTCTCATATTTTCAACAAGCACAGAAAGATGAAGAATCCCTCTTCCTGATACTTTGAATGAATCGGGTGAATTTGTTTCCTGAACTTTGAGAGCGACATTATGTTCAAGTTCTTTGAATAATCTTTCACGCAGTTGTCTGGAGGTTACAGATTTTCCTTCTCTTCCGTAAAAAGGAGAATTGTTTACAGTAAATGTCATACTTATTGTTGGCTCGTCAATAGAGATATTTGGTAATGGTTCGGGATTTTCGGAAGCAGTTATTGTATCACCGATATCAACATCATCAATTCCAACAATTGCACAGATATCACCGCAGTAAACTTCTTCAGCTTCTGTTCTTTTCAATCCTTCAAAAACCAACAATTGATTTATTGTAACAGGATGAACATTTCCGTTACGTTTGATAATTGAGAGTTTATCAGAGCTTTTAAGTTCGCCTCTGAAAACTCTGCCGATTCCAATTCTTCCGACATAATCATTATAATCCAGAGTTGTAATCTGTAGTTGAACGCTGCCTTTTTTTATAATTGGTGCAGGCACATCATTAATAATTGAATCCAGTAACGGAGTTAAGTCTTCTCTTTTATCATTTAAATTCCTTACTGCCCAGCCGTTGCGTCCGCTTGCATAGATAACCGGAAAATCAAGCTGCTCATCATTTGCATCAAGCTCGATAAATAAATCATATATCTCATTAAGCACTTCAGCAGGGCGGTTATCAGTTCTGTCGATTTTATTTATTACAACAATGGGTTTAAGATTTAACGAGAGAGCCTTTTCAAGAACGAATCTTGTTTGCGGCATCGGACCTTCAAATGAATCAACTAAAAGTAAAACACCATCAGCCATTTTAAGAACACGTTCAACTTCACCGCCAAAGTCAGCGTGTCCGGGAGTGTCTATCACATTAATTTTATAATCTTTATAAGTGATACTTATATTTTTTGCAAGTATGGTGATTCCTCTTTCGCGTTCAAGATCATTTGAATCAAGAAATCTTTCTCTTACTACCTGATTGGATCTGAAAATTGAGCATTGTTTTAATATTTGATCTACAAGAGTTGTTTTTCCATGATCAACGTGAGCTATGATTGCAATGTTTCTTATTTTTTTTATCATCTTCTATATTATTATTTTACAAGCGTGCAATTTAAGTATGATGAATAAAATATTATAGAAAAAGCAGGATAAATTTTTATTAAAATTTTTGTTTTATTTGAATAACTCTGAACGGTTGTGCTTTATGTTACACTTACCTTTGTTATTATTAAGCAATTAAATTATTGTTTTATTTATGTCGGCAAGATTCAGGTTTAACAGACAATTCGTTTTAACTATTATAATAGTTTTCTCGCTGCTGCTAATTTATAGTTTTATCAGAGCAGGATTTTTAATTTATAATTTCAACAGGTTTAATCAGTTTTCGTTCGGTGAAATATTATCTGCCTTTCTCATTGGGTTAAGATTCGATATCAGTGCGATCTTTTATATCAATATTTTCCCATTAGTTTTATTAAATCTTCCGGGAAAAATTTTCAGAAATAAATATTATGAAAAAACAATATTTACTCTGATGGTCATTATCAATCTTATAATGATCATAATATCTTTTTCTGATTATGGTTATTATAATATAACTGAACGCCGTTTAAGCTATGAATTGTATTTTATGATTTCGGATATAATAACAATTCTGCCCGGGCTTATTATAACTCACTACATCATTACAATTGTAATTTTATTAACAGCAGCATTAATAATATACTTCAGTAATAATTTTATTAAATCATTTTATATAAAGCATCCAAGAAAATCTACATTTATCAGGGAGTTATTATTCTGGATAGTTTTAATTCTTAGTTCAATTATTGCAATACGGGGCGGATTACAATTAAAACCTTTACGGCAGGCAAATGCATTCCCAAATGAAAATCTGGAGCTTGGATATCTTGCGCTTAATACACCATATACTGTTATAAGAAGTTATTATCAGGATAATATAAAAGCTGTAAATAATCTTGAGTATAATGATGCATTAACAACTGTCCGGAAAATGATCGTAACAGATAATGATAAATTTATTGATAATGATTTTCCTTTTTTAAGGATTACAGAAGCTGATTCAGGAATAAATAAAATGAATGTTGTTATATTTATTATGGAAAGCTGGTCGGCTAATTTTTGCGGAAGTATAACAAATAAAGAATCCTTTACTCCCTTTTTCGATAGTCTTGCAGAGCACTCAATTTTGTTTACAAACTTCTATGCAAACGGTCAGCGTTCAATAGAAAGCGTGCCTTCTGTAACTGCATCAATACCTTCTTTGTTTGATATTTCAATAATCGGTTCAAGAGCGGAGTTAAACAATATTAAAGGTTTAGGTTCTGTTTTGAAAGAGGAAGGATATACAACTTCATTTCATCACGGTGCAAAAAGCGGTTCAATGGGTTTTGACGGATTTACAAAACTTGCCGGTTTTGATAATTATTTTGGTAAAGAAGATATGAGCGAATATGATGATGATGATACTGATGGAATGTGGGGTATTTGTGATGAACCGTTTTTTATTGAATCAGCAAAAAACATTGACAAGTTTAATCAGCCTTTTTGCTCAATCATCTTTTCACTTTCATCTCACGACCCGTTCAGAATTCCTGATAAAAGAAAATCTTTATTTGAAAAATACAGTAATGAAACTGAGCTAGAGCGCTCAATCAGGTATTCCGATTTCAGCTTGCAGAAATTTTTTGAATATGTAAAAACAAAAAACTGGTACGATAATACCATCTTCTTAATAACTGCCGATCATACACTATATAATAACAGAAAAGATTTTAAATCTACATTTCATATTCCTTTACTGATCTTTAATCCGAAAAATACAATTGGAACTAAATATACTGATGTTGCTTCACAGATGGATATAATGCCTTCGCTGATTAGTCTGCTGAATATTACAACAAAACATTCATCAATGGGGAAAACAATTTTTAATAAGGAAGATCGTTTTGTTGTATTTAAATTTCATAACGAATATACCATACTTACTGATAAATACAGATTGGCTAATGATCTGGAGAAAGCTCCGAGATTATATTATAGCAATGGCTCATCAGACATTGATTTGTCTGATAATGAACCTGAAATAACTTCTGACTTGAACAAAAAATTATTGGCATATCTTCAGATTGTATCAGACTGCGTAGCTGAAAACAAAATCTATATTTCAAATAAATAAGAAGTGATTAAGAAACTGAAAGTTTTAGATAAGCAGAGTTGATCAGAGTTAATCAGAAATCTTCACAACTACTTTTCCAACAGTATTACCTGACTGAAATTTTCTAATTGCCTGAGGCAGATCATCGAATGAATATATAACACCAATTTTTGGTCTTTTAAGATTAAGCTTTATTAATTCATTAAGTAAAGATTTTAAATAATCTGTCTTTTCATAAAGCCAGATAAGATTAAAAGCCATTATAGAACGATTTTGTTCAATTAGTTTCATAACATCCACTTTAGGTCGTGTGAGATATCTGTAAATAAGACGGAAATAGTTTGGATATGATGTATGTGTTGCAAAGTTTGCTGCGCCATATACAATCGTACGGCCCTGAGGTGCAATTAATTTAAAAGTCTGATGGAAATATTTTCCGGTTAAAGCTTCAAGAATTATATCGAGCTTTTTATCACCTAAAATATCTTTTAGATTTTTTATAAAATTTTTATCTCTTATTAAAATATGATCAATCTGTTCATCTGATATCTGCTGAATCTTGTTTTCATTACCTATTGTTCCGATAGTTGTGCAGTTAAATTCTTTTGCAATTCTGTTTGCATAAATTCCTACACCGCCGGCAACGCTATGAATTAAAACCGTTTGATTTGATCTTAAATTCCCAAGCTCTTTAAGTGCATAATAAGCGGTTAATCCCTGAACAACAAAGGAAGCACCTTCTTCAAAAGTCCAGTCAGATGGAAGTTTGATTAAATAATTTTTATCAAGGTTTACAAATGTTGCATATGCTCCGAATTTGGTTATCCCGATTACCTTATCTCCTTCATTAAAATCTTTTACCGATTTATGCTTTTTAATTACAATTCCTGAAAACTCAAGACCGGGAATTAAATTAGTTTTAGGAGCAGCTTGATACAAACCGTGCAGACAAAATATATCAGCAAAGTTTAAACCAATTGATTTTACTTCGATTGTTGCTTCATTTTCAGAAGGTTCACTCAGATTGTCTTTAATAAGTTTTAAATCATTAACTGAACCAACTTTATCGATTTTGTAAATTAACCTGTTCATTATCAAATCTATTTTGTGATTTATCTAATACCGGAATGAGAATTCTCTTTAAATGTTTTAACTTTGCATACAGTTAAGTAAAAAGTTATTTAAAAATACTTAATTATAAAATATAAAAAATATTAATCAATGAGGATCAGATGAACGAACAAATAATAGAATGTGTACCGAACTTTTCTGAAGGACGGCGTCCTGAAATCATCAAACAAATAACCGACGAAATTGAAAAAGTAGAAGGTGTAAAATTGCTTGATGTTGATCCCGGCTACGATATGAACCGGACTGTTGTAACATTTATCGGTAATGCTAAAGGAATAAAAGAAGCTGCATTTAATGCCATTAAAAAAGCTGCTGAACTTATTGATATGAGTAAACATAAAGGTTCACATCCGAGAATGGGCGCAACTGATGTTTGTCCGTTTGTACCGGTAAGCGGAATAACAACCGAAGAATGTATCGAGCTTGCTAACGAAGTTGCAAAAAGGGTTGGTGAAGAATTGAATATACCTGTTTACCTTTATGAAAAATCTGCTAAGAAACCTGAAAGAGAAAATCTTGCAAAGATCAGACAAGGTGAATATGAAGCACTTGAAGATAAATTAAAGAAACCGGAATGGAAACCTGATTTTGGTCCTGCAAAGTTTAATGCAAAAGCTGGTGCAACTGTAATGGGTGTAAGGGAATTCTTAATTGCTTATAATATTAATCTTAATACCCGCGAAGAAAAATATGCTACCGATATCGCATTTGATTTAAGAGAAAAGGGAAGAAGTGCAAGGGAAGGCGTTGCTGGTTCGTTCTATTTTAAAAGCGAGAAAATTCTGAAGTATGAAAAAGATAAATATCCCTGCGGTAATTGCGATTTTATTGGAAAAACTTTTGCTGATACAGTAAAGCATTGTAAGGATGTACATAATTTTGATTTAATTGAACTGTTGGAATTAAATGGAATTGATTCATCAAAACCTGAAGGACAATCAGTTAAGATACCCGGTTTATTTAAACACTGTAAGGCAATTGGCTGGATGGTTAACAAATTCGATCGTGCACAGATATCAATAAATCTTACAAATTATAAGATTACCTCAATGCACGATGTTTTTGATGCAACAGAAAAGCTTGCTGCCCAAAGAGGTTTACGCGTTACCGGAAGTGAAATAGTTGGAATGGTTCCATATCCCGCTTTGCTTGAAACCGGAAAATATTATTTAAGAAAGCAACATCGTTCTGTCGGTGTTCCGATAAAAGACATCTTGAATACAGCAGTTCAATCACTTGGATTAAATGATGTATCTGAATTTAATATTGAAGAAAGAGTTTTGGGTCTGCCAAAAAATCCGGATACAGCTTTGGTTGAAATGAAACTCACAGATTTTATAGATGAAGTATCCAGGGAAACACCTGCTCCGGGCGGCGGTTCTGTTGCAGCATTAGCAGGTGCACTTGGTGCAGCTTTATCATCAATGGTTGCTAATCTTACAGCAAACAAACGCGGCAGCAGTGCTGAAACCAATGAGATACTTAATGGGGCAGCGGATAAATGTCAGGAAATTAAAAATGCTTTGGTTAAAGCTGTTGATGATGATACAAATGCTTATAACGATTTTATTATTGCAAAGCGTTTACCAAATAAAACTGCTGAGGAAAAGAAAATACGTGAAGAAGCTATGCAAAACGGATTAAAACATGCAGTGCTTGTTCCGTTAAATACAGCACAATTAAGTTATCAGATAATTGAGGTTGCTGAAGTAGTTGCAAAATACGGAAATCCTAGTTCTATTACTGATGTTGGAGTTGGTGCACAAAGTGCTTTTACCGGAGTGTTTGGCGGAGTTTATAATGTGCTTACAAATCTTAAAGATATTAAGGATGAAAAATTTGTTTCTGATATGAGAAATACTTGTAAGGATCTGAAAATACAGGCTCAGGAAGGATTAAATAAAGTTTTAGAATTAGTTGAAAGCCATTTATGATAGTGGTCGTCATACTTCGATCCGCCTCAGGCGGACTCAATGTGACAACTGTCTGTCAGGCTGAGTTCATCGAAGCCGGAAATATTTGTTGCTACTTTTAATTTAGACAAGAAACCATACTCTTTATTTCACTTTGTTAAACGCTGGATGATAGCAAACTCTGCTTCTGTCATACCGAGCGAAGTCGAGGTGTGATATTCTCACAAAAGATTTGATTGTCACTCTTCGACTCCGCTCAGAGTGACGATTGTATGTCAGGCTGAGTTTATCGAGGCCGGAAGTAATTGATTGTCACGTTTCGATCCGCCTCAGGCGGACTCAACGTGACAACTGCTTGTCAGGCAGAACCTATCCAAGCCTGAGCGCATCTATTATCACTCTTCGCCTCAATTCAAAATAAAAAAAAATAATTAGTAAAAATTATTATTGATTATAAGCTAAACTACTTTTAATTTCCTTCCACAATTTTAACACTAACTAATAATTCGAGGAGAATGTATGTCTGGAAAGAAATTAACCGGTGAAGTGTATTATCCGGATAAAGAAATACTGGATCGCGCTTATGCAAAATGCGAAAGTATTTATAAGTCAGCAGAAGAAGATCCATTGGCATTTTGGGAAAATGAAGCAAATAATCTTCACTGGTTTAAAAAGTGGGATAAAGTTCTTGATGATTCAAAAAAACCGTTTTATAAATGGTTTGTTAACGGAAAGACTAATATTGCTTATAATTGTCTTGATGTTCATATACAGACTCCAAGAAGAAATAAACTTGCACTTATTTGGGAAGGCGAAGATGGTGAGTTCAGATCATATTCATATTTTAAACTGCACAGAGAAACCTGCCGTTTTGCTAATGTATTAAAAAGTCTAGGTGTAAAAAAAGGCGATAGAGTTACTTTGTATATGGGTAGAATTCCTGAGCTGATGATCGGGATGCTGGCTTGTGCAAGAATTGGTGCAATTCATTCAGTTGTTTACGGCGGCTTTTCAGTTGAATCACTTCACGAAAGACTGGAAGACAGTAAATCGAAAGTTTTAATTGTTGCTGACGGTGCAAAACAAAGAGGCAAAATTGTTGAACTTAAAAAGATTGCTGATGAAGCCCTTCAAAGAGCTGCTACAGTTGAAAGTGTTCTTGTAGTTAAAAGAACCGGTCATCAGATAAATATGGAATCCGGAAGAGATATGTGGTACCACGAATTAGTAAATCTTCCGATTGCAAACAGTTCAGAATGCCTTGAAATAGTTGATGCAGAAGAACCTCTTTACTTACTTTACACTTCCGGAACAACAGGAAAACCAAAAGCTATTGTGCATACACACGGCGGATATATGGTAGGTGTATATTCCACTTTAAAATATGTTTTTGATATTCACGAAGAAGACAGATACTGGTGTGCGGCAGATCCCGGGTGGGTTACCGGACACAGCTATATTGTTTACGGTCCTCTGCTTAATGGAGCCACATCATTTATGTATGAAGGCGCGCCGACTTATCCTTATCCGCATCGCTGGTGGCAAATGATAGAAAAATATGGAATAAATATTTTATATACTGCTCCAACTGCAATCCGGGGTCTGATGAGATATGGAGATGCCTGGCCAAACAGATATAATCTTTCTTCTTTGCGTTTACTTGGCAGTGTTGGTGAGCCAATAAATCCGGAAGCCTGGAGATGGTATTATCGTGTAATCGGAAAAGAAAAAACTCCGATTATGGATACCTGGTGGCAGACGGAAACAGGAATGTTTATGATTACTCCTTTACCTTGCACTCCGTTAAAACCCGGCTCAGGAACGAAACCGTTTCCCGGATTAAAGATGGATATAGTGGATGAGAAAGGTATGCCTGCAGAAGATAATGAAGAAGGATATCTTGTAATTAAAAGTCCATGGCCCGCAATGTTAAGAACTATCTGGAATGATCCCGAAAGATACATACAGCAATATTGGAGCCGCTTTCCCAGAATGTATCTGACCGGTGATTCTGCTAGAAGAGATGAAGATGGATACTATTGGGTAATCGGCAGAGTTGATGATGTGATAAAAGTTTCCGGTTACCGCTTGGGTACTGCAGAGATTGAAAGTGCACTTGTCAGTCATCCGGCTGTTGCAGAAGCTGCAGCAATCGGATTGCCCCACAGTGTTAAAGGTCATGCTATACATTGCTATGTTCTATTAAAAACCGGATATGAAAAATCTGATAAGCTGATAGAAGAACTCAGACAACACGTAGGACACGAAGTCGGACCTATTGCTAAGCCTGAGGGCATTGAAATAGTTGATTCGTTGCCTAAGACCAGAAGCGGAAAAATTATGAGAAGAGTATTAAAAGCAAAAGCACTTGGGCAGGATCCTGGCAATATCAGTACGCTTGAAGATTGATTTTTAGTCAATAATCATTTAACTGAACATAAGGTTTTACTTTTGTAATGGATTTAATTGAAAGTAGTACATATAGCAAATACACAACTTATGACTACTCTCCATTTGGCAGTTTAATGCGTTCATCAATAAACGGAGATGTGCATTACCGTTTTACAGGGCAGGAGTTTGACAGCGAAACCGGTTTGTATAACTTTAGAGCAAGACTCTATGATGATGAGCTTGGGATCTTTTATGCTGTAGATCCTAGTGCACAGGGCTTCTCTCCATTTTCTTATTGTGCCAACAATCCGGTGATCTTCAAAGACAAAAATGGACGGTGGTTTGGACTTGACGATTTGTTTGTAGCAGTTACGTCTTTTGTTTATGGTTATTTTAGCCATGCTATTTCAACTGGAGAATGGGGTCGCCAGGCTTTAACTTCAGGTGCAATTTCAGCGGGTGTAAGTTGGCTCGCTTATAATACTGGCGGTGCAGCTGCGAGTATATTCTTTGATGATAAGCTTAGTGCAGGATATCAAATAGTCAGTTCTACAGTTGGTAGCGCTGTTGGTGGCTTTGCAGGAAACACAGCTAATCAATTAAGATATACAGGTAGAATTGATTTGCAACAATCATTAAATGCTGGTATCGCTGGCCTAGGTGGAGGACTTTTGGGTGGTTTAGCTGATGTACAAATGTCCAATAGTTTCTTAGGCAATACTATGGGTCATCATTTAGCAAAACATATATTTCGATCATCAGCTTATGAAGTTGGCTCGCATCTCATAACTGGCAATCTTGATTTTGGTGACTTGCAATATGGATTGAATACAAGCGCATTGTTCCCAGCAGTTAATGATGTTATATATTTCACCTCACCGCTTTGGAGTAAAAACATAGTTGAAGCAAAACTGAAAGATTACATTAAGTCAGTTCTTGGCACAGATGAAATGATTCAGGAGGTTACAAATCCATCAGTAGATCTTAGTTTTTCTTTAACAGGCGATGGTATAGAATTTTTTAGAGTGAGTGGAACAATCAATGTTGCTGAAGGGACACACAGATTTATTTATCCTCCTTGGGGAATAGATCTTTCAATATATGCTCAGGGATTTACTATTAGGTCAGAACTTGGTTATGGATGGTCTCAATCAGGAATACCTGTTTGGAGTAATGTAAATACTTTTAATAATTATTTCTTCAACTATTTAGGATATTGGAGGTAATGTAGTTATGAGGAAAAACATCTTAATAACAACTTTTCTAATCTACTGTTTTGTAAATGGTTGTAGCAGTAACTCAAAATTCTATAATGAAAATAAAAACCACCTTCCAATTTTAGATATTATAGGAATTTGTGTTCATATTATAAATGCTCAGAAAAATTTTTATGAGGTTGAAGATACGACATATTTTAAGATTTTAACTTTGACTAAAAGTTATAACGCTGAAAAATTATTTTATAATCAATTTTTAGAAGTGAACTTTACAAATATTGAGTTTAATGTTGAGAATATTAGAATCAATATTATGAATGACAACAACGACACCATAACTATAAGTAATTTGAATTACAATTTTACAACCCCTGATAGTTTAACTCTGTCCAATATTTCCATAGAAGGTAGAGTACCTGAAGTAATCTTTAGTAACAGTTGTTGTAATGTTGGAATTCACTATGTAGGGTCAATTATAGCAGTTCCTAAAAATCAGAAAAATAGTGTCTTGATACAAAAGCAGCATTATAATTATTCCATAACTTTAGATAAGCAAGAAATAAAAGAAGTTCAATTAAATTTAGATTAAAGGTCTGAAAAACGTGATGTTACTAATATTTCTAACATCAATTATGATCTTAACGGAAATATTTCTCAAATAACGAAAGGCGGAGTTACAAAAACTTATGCTTACTACGATGGAACCAATAGAATAAAGAACACAGACGGAAGCGGAAATGATTATCTGTATGATGCCAACGCAAACATAACTGCATCATTACCAAAAGGACTAAATCCTATTGTTTATGACCCATTTACACAGATGACAAAGAGTATAACAGTTACAGGAACACCGACTCATACAGTAAATTTCCAATACACAGCGGACAATGAGCGTATATTGAAAAATGAAAAACAAGGAACAACAAGAAATTCCAATCTTTATATCAGAGGTAATAACAATTACCCGATAACAGAAAAGATAAATTTAAACTCAGTATTGAATGACAAGATTTATATTTATGGTCCTACAGGTTTAATCGCTTTCAAAGATGCAACTGCGACTTATTTTGTTATTAAAGATCATCTTCGCAGCATAAGAGTAGTTGTAGATACTTTAGGCGAAATAGTGAGTTACGGTGACTATGACCCTTGGGGAATGATACTAAACGGAAGAAGCATCAACTTTGGGTTTGCAGATGACAAATATAAGTTTACAGAAACACATAACAATACAATGTAACTTCTGTATTTTCCTTTAGTGCATAATTAAAAAAATAATTTGTGTCAGTTCGAAAACCTTATACAATTTTAAATTATCCCTTTGATTTTAACAGAACCTTGCTTACTCTTGTTTCGTAATATTCCTATAAAACGTAAAATGGCGAAATAAAATGACAATTTTATCATTAAAAAGCTTGCTTAAAGACTATCCTGTTTTTTCAGTTAACGATATTATTAAAATTGAACCTGACTTTCATCGTCAGAGATTAGTTGAATGGCAGAAGAAAGGTTACTTAAAAAAGATAGTTGATAAATACTACATATTTAGTGATACAGAATTAAATGAAGAAATTTTATATTTAATTTCCAATCGAATTTATCAACCATCTTATATTTCATTGGAATCAGCTTTAAGATACTATAATCTTATACCGGAAAATGTTTATACAATAACCGCTGTATCATCCAAACGCACATATCTTTTTAACTCCGGTATCTCAAACTTTCAATACAGAAAAATTAAGTCAGAATTATTCTTCGGGTATAAAGCAAGTAAATACAAAGACTATACATATAAAATAGCTGATATTGAAAAAACACTGTTGGATTATTTTTATTTAAATCCGCACATTAAAACAAAAGCAGATTTTAAAGAACTGCGTTTTAACTCATCGGAATTTTTTGAGAATTACAGTAATAAAAAATTTATGCGTTATCTTCAAATGTTTTCCAATAAATCTTTAAGTAAAAGAATAAATAACTTTATTGATTATATTTCAAATGTTTAACCTTACAGAAATTGAAAAATATTTTCCTCCTAAAGAGCAGGTATTTAAAAGAAATATATTTCGTGAGTATTTGCAGTATAAGATTTTGCAAATAATTTATGATTCTTCTTTTGGTGCTAAGCTTTATTTTCTTGGCGGAACCTGTTTAAGAATTGTGCATAATAATCAAAGGTTTTCTGAATATCTTGATTTCGATAATGTTGGGTTAAGCCAGGGAGATTTTGATAAGATCAGTCAATTAGTAAAGAAAAAGCTTGAGCTTGAAGGAACAAAGGTTGAAATCAAAAATGTGTATAAAGGTGCCTATCGATGTTATATCAGGTTGCCTGAAATTTTATTCGAAAATAAATTATCAGGTTATAAAGAAGAAAAAGTTCTTATACAGCTTGATATTGAACCGCAGCATTTTAATTATCAACCTGAAAAGCACATCTTAAATAAGTTTGATGTATTTACACAAATACAAACAACACCTCCGGACATAATTTTATCGCAAAAGATTTATGCTATATTTAACAGGAAAACTTTAAAGGGCAGAGATTTTTTTGATGTGGTTTTTCTGCTTTCTAAACACGAGCCAAATTATGATTAATTAAATCAGAAGCTTAAAATAAAATCTCCTTTGGAATTAAAGAAAAAATTATTGGCTAAGTGTGGCTCAGTCTCTTTTAAAAATCTGACAAAAGATGTTGAAGTATTTTTAATAAATCCAGTTGATAGTAATAAGATTACTTTATTTACAGAATACATAGAGAAAAGATTTTAGTAATGGTTTTAAATACAAAAACCGGTTATTCAAATTATTGTTCAGGTGATATTTTAACCGGAGAGACACAAACCAATCTGTAATAGCAATACACTATACTTAATACTTATAGAATAGATTTTTTGTAAAAAGCAAAAAGTCCAATAAAAAAGTATATAAAATAAAAACCCATTACTTTATATTAGTTCTGCATTTTTTTATCAATTATATACTGGACAACATTGCGGAACATTTTCTTCTTCACCATTCAGATATTTCTGATATCCTTTTTTATCTTTTGTATTAATACAAACGCTCAGGAATTTGGCAGACTTCGCGGCGTTGTTACTGATTCATCAAATGGTGAAGCACTTGCGTTCAGTAATGTGGTTATCGAAGAATTAAGAATTGGCGCCGCTACTGATAAGCGCGGAATGTTTATACTGAACAAACTTCCCGTCAATACCGAAATGACTGTAATTGTATCCTACATGGGATATAAAACAAAAAAAATTACCTTTCGGTTAAAACCTGATGAACTATTGGATCTTAAAATTCCTCTCAGCCCATTAAATATTGAATTAAATACGGTAGAAAAAATCGGAGAAAAATACATTGATAAAAATGTAACTGATCTTGGACTTGAAGTTATTTCTATGAGACAGCTTGAAGTAATTCCTAAAGGAGTTGAAACTGATGTTATGAGAACTCTCCAATATCTTCCGGGAGTCAGTTCAACGGGAGATATTTCAGCAAGATATTATGTGCGCGGCGGAAGCAGTGATCAAAATCTTGTTTTACTAAACGGAATTACTTTATACGCTCCTTTTCATTCGCTTGGTTTGTTCAGTTCTATTGAACCTGATATGATAAATTCAATTGAGTTTTTTAAAGGAGGATTTACTTCCGAATATTCGGGCAGACTTTCTTCTATTCTTAATGTTATTACAAAAGACGGTAACAAAAATGCTTTTAATGCATCAGCAAGTGCAAGTTTTTTAACCGGCAAAGGAATGATTCAAGGACCGATCCCAAATGGTTCTTTTATGCTTTCCGGAAGATTCAGTTATTCGGATAAAATTCTGAAAAATTTTTTAGATCAGAAAACTGTTCCGGTTAATTTTTATGATATAGCTGCAAAATTGAATTATTCGAGTCCTGATGTTTTTAACAATGCAAAGTTCAGCTTATTTACATTTTTAACCGATGACAAAATAAAATATTCAGATCCTTTAAGGGAATCTTACTCTTGGAAAAATAATTTATTGGGATTTGAATGGCTTCAGGTTTATGATGCTCCTGTATTCTCCAGACTTGGTATTTCTTTAAGCAAATTTGAAGGAAAGATAATTCCTAACGGAAGTAATTTAAAACCTCTTGTTAACAATCTTAATGATGTTACTATATCTTTCGATTTAAATGCAGTGTTCAGCAGTAAAGATCAGCTTGATGCAGGACTTTTAATAAAACTTATGGATGCAGAATTGCGTTTGGAAAACAGAAGCGGAATAGAATCAGATATCTCCAGATTTACCGGTAACATAAGTGCTTATGGAAAATATAAATTGTTAAGATTCGATAATTTCGGTCTTGATATCGGATCAAGGATTAATATTTCGGGATTAAATACAAATTCATCAGGCATATTGGAACCAAGAGTCAGTCTTACTTATAATCCTTTCGGAGATTTAATTATCAAAGGCTCTGCAGGAATGTATCTGCAGGAGATGACAACAATTTCCGATGAAGACGAAATTATTTCTGTGTTTGATCCCTGGATAATAATTCCCGATTATCTCAATCCTGCTGTTGGTTACAGTTTTTCAGGAGGAATACAATATAATTTTTCTTCCAACTCAAATATTCAGATAGAAGCTTACAGACGCACTTCGGACAATACTCCGATATTAAATGATAAAAAATATTTTGACTTTGATCCTGATTTGATTGAAGGCAGCCAGGAATCTTATGGATGGGAATTTTCTTACGATTTAACTGAAACAAATTTTAACTTATCGGCAACTTATTCCTTAAGCTGGGCTTATAAAGAAATTGACGGCTATATTTATTATCCAAAATACGATACAAGACACGCCGGTAATTTAATGTTTAGTTATAATCCTGGTGCTGGTTGGAATTTTACTTCCATCTGGTCGGTTTACTCTGGTTTACCGTTTACGGAAATAATTTCTTACTACGATAAATACAATGTTACAAATCCGTTTGAGATAATTCCCGGCAGTTCCAATTATATTCCATATCTGATTCTTGCCGATAAAAATCTTGGCAGACTGCCGTCTTACCACAGATTGGACTTAAGTTTATCAAAAAAGATTTCGATAGCATCATCCTTAATTACAATAAGCATTGATGCAATTAATGTTTATAACAGAAAAAATATATTTTATTACGAACGCGATACGGGAAGAAGAGTAAATATGCTTCCGTTTTTATTAACCGGAACTGTGAAGATCGAGATATGAAATATTTACGAATAATAATTTTTATTAATATCCTTTTATCATTTTCTGGCTGCGATGATTCCTTTAATCCATACACGGATTTCAAAGAAAAATATTCATTAGTTAGTATATTAAGATCCGATACAACTTTACAGATTGCAACCATAACAAAAAATTATCTTAACGAAGATAATAACTTCACAAATCATAAAATGCTTTTTGAAAAAAATGCTGATGTAAGAATCTGGTATGGCAATTCTGTTTTCAGATTAAGAGATACGGTTTTAACTTCCGATAACGGAGCAGATACAATTCAATGTTACTATACTAAGGATTTTTCTATAACAACAGAAAAAGCAATTGAAATTGAAGCTTTGCTTTCTAACGGTAAAAGGCTTAAAGCAGTTTCAGAAACTCCCGCTAAAACTGAGTTTAAAAATACCAGCGAAGTAATAATTCCGCCGATTGGGAAAAATGTTGTTCAGGTTTATTGGATACCTGCAGGTATGCAGAATTATTATCAACCCAGATTAAAAATGAAATGTGAATTTGTTGAAAACGGAATAAACAAAATATTTTATAAAGAATTACCAAGTTCAGTTTCGATTAGTAATGGGGAAAAATATCCTGTTTATCCGAAAGCTTCCAGGAATAATTCTGTGGTTTATAATCTTGATGCTATCAGTTGGTATTTGCAGTCAATATCTGATTCGCTATCAAGTCCTGTTAAATTAAGTATTCATCAAAATCTTGTTTTGGAATTACTGACATTTGATATTGAACTATCGCGTTATATTTCAATATCTTCGAGCACAATAGATAATTTTTCCGTAAGATTTGATGAAGGTGATTATTCAAATATTAATGGCGGACTTGGAATTTTCGGATCGCTGATTAAGACTGATTATTCTAAACTGAAGTTTATTGAAAGTTATATAAGAAGCTTTAAGTTTAATTTTATTTTTGATCTAAAGTAAATTAATTATGCTGTTAAATCGATTAAGAGATTTTTTATTATCTGTTTTAGTTTTGATACTGCTATCGGGATGTGATAAAGATGTATCTGTCAATCCGGATGAACCGCAGCCGTCTAAAGGAAAGATAATTGTCAATTCTGATCCATCAGGATTTTTAATTTATTTAAATAACAGGAATACCGGCTCAATAACTCCGGATAGTATATTATTTATGAATCCTGGTGATTATCAGATAACATTAAAGAAAAATTATTTCAGGGATACTTCAGTTGTAATCCATTTAGCGGAGGATCAGGAATTATCGGTTAATATTGATCTTTTAAAAAATGAAGCTATGCTTGGGAAACTGTATATATTCAGTATTCCTGCCGGAGCTTCAATTTATATAAACGATTCATTAACTCAACGGGTTACTCCTTATACTTTCTCTCATTTATTACCCGGCGAGTATAATGTAAAACTAACATATCCTCAATTCCGCTCAATAACATTTGATGTTACAATAACGAGCAATCAAACAAGTTCCTATTCAAAATCCTTGCAGGATACTTCTGTGTGGGTTGATTATCAGGTTTCAAATTCAGGAATAGCAAGCAATACTCTTAGCAGTATTGCAATTGATAATTTTGGGACAAAGTGGATTGGCTCACTTGATAAGGGATTAATAAAATTTGATGAAGTGGAATTTGTAAATTATAATACATCTAATTCCGGAATACCAAGTAACAGGGTCTTAACAGTTGAAACAGATCAGCAAAATAATGTTTGGGTTGGAACACAAAACGGAATTGGCAAATTTGATGGAGCAAACTGGACAGTTTACAACAAAAACAATTCTGGTTTATTATCTAATGAAATTTATTCTATAAAGGTTGATCAGCAAAATACACTTTGGGTTGGAGCTTCTTCCGGGCTTTATAAATACGACGGAAGTGCGTGGAACAGATTCAATGATTCTTCATTATCAATCTGGGTAAATGATATTGAATTAGATAACGATAATATCTGGATTGCAACCAACGACGGAGTTGTTAAATTTAACAATGGTTCTTTTCAATATTATCCCCAATCATTTTATAATTATCCAACAGTGATTGTCTCATCAGTTGCAAAAGATTTGACAGGAAATATTTGGTTTTGTCATAAAAATTCAGGCTCATTACGAAATGGAGTTTCTTATTTTAATGGTTCACAGTTTACTAATATGTATATCGGCTCACATATAAACTCAATGAATCATATATGTGTAGATATGTATAATAATAAATGGATATCGACTAGTGAAGGTTTGGCGAAATTGAATGCAAGTAATGATATGGTAATTTATAATAAATACAATTCTTTAATCAGTTCGGATTTAATATCTTCCTCCGCAATTGATAAGAATGGTGTACTCTGGATTACTAATTCAAATTATGGTCTGAATAAATTTAAGTTTAATCAAAATAATTAATTAAATCTGTGAGGGAAAATGAAAAAGCTAAACATAATTTTTATTGCTCTGTTTATCTCCTTTAATCTCTTTGCACAAGATTCTGACTTAATAACCTGGCTTAAAAGCCAACCTGATTTAGAGATTGCAGATACTATAGTTAGTGATAAATATTCTGAGGTGTATGAAATATTTGTTACTCAGCCGATTGATCATAACAATCCTGATGGACCAAAGTTTAAAGAACAAATATTTTTATCACATATTGATAAAGATAAGCCAATGATTATTGAGCTTGATGGCTACGCAGTAGGTAACAGACCAACCGAGTTGGCAAAAATATTAGATTGTAATCAAATAATGGTTGAACATAGATATTTTGGTGAATCTGTTCCCGAACCGTTTGATTGGAAGTATCTTACAATTGAGCAGGCAGCTAACGATCATCATAAAATAATTGAATTGTTTAAACAATATTACTCCGGCAAATGGATTACAACGGGAATCAGTAAAGGCGGCTCTTGTGTAATGTTCCATAGTTACTTCTTTCCTGATGATGTTGATGTTGCTGTCCCTTATGTTGGTCCGTTAAACTATTCAATTGATGATAACCGGGTTTATGAATGGATTAAGTCAGTTTCAACTCCTGAGTGCAGAGAAAAAGTTTATAATTTTCAAAAACTATGTTTTGAAAAGAGAGATGAACTTTATCCGATGTTTTTGAAAAATGCTGAAAATAAAAAACTTACTTATGATATTGTTGGTAATGAAAAAGCTTATGAATATTCTGTATTAGAATTTTCTTTTGCGTACTGGCAATGGGGTGATGGTGATTGTTCGAAGATTCCGGATGAAAATTCAACCTTCGATGAAATCTGGGATGAATTATCAAACTATGGCGGAGTTACTTATTTTGATGATGCAAGCATAACCGGTATTTATCCTTTCTTTTATCAATGTTATACTGAGTTTGGATACTATGCTTATGATATAACTCCATTTAAGGAATATATAAAATATGCTGATGGTCAGACTTCGTTTTTTATTCCCAAGGATTCAAATCCAAAATATGATCCAAGATTGTTAAAGAAAATAAATGATTGGGCTTCCAACAAAAGCAAAAATTTTATTTATATCTATGGTGGAAATGATCCCTGGACTTCTACTGGTGTTTGCTTAACCGGAAAATCTAATTCAATTAAGATGGTCTGTCCGAATGGTTCACACGGTTCAAGAATAAAAAGTTTTTCTAAGAAAGATCAGGAAATAATTTATTCGCGATTGGAAGATTGGCTCGGAATACAAATCGAAAGATAAATTTATTTAAATTTTTTATGTCACCCTGAGCAAGGTCGAAGGGTGACAACAATTTATAAAAATTCTTGTTCTATTTTTTATTCAATAACTTATCAAGTTTTCTTTTTAACTCCTCTTTTGCAGGCTGAGCTTGTTTAAAAATTGAATCAGCTTTTAGAAAATCAAAAACTCTTACATCATAAATTTCCGGTCTGATGTAAATATCAGGTTTCAGGAATTTTAATCTTTCCTTTATGATTGAGTTTTGCATCGTTTGATATGTTGTAAAAACAGAATCAAAAGTTGTCGGAAGTTCATCACCATTTTTATTTATTAATGCAGTTACATCAATTGCAATTGTAATATCGCATTTGTCTTTCAGTAAATCGTATGGTAAAGGATTAACAGCTCCGCCATCAATTAAAATTCTATTTTTAATTTTCACAGGAGTAAATAATCCGGGCAAAGAATAACTTGCTTTAATCGGATTTAGCAATTCGCCTTTATCAAAAACAACTTCTTCTTTTTTCCAATAATCGGTTGCAACAATTTTAAGCGGCTTCTTCAGTTCTTCAAATCTGGAAACTTTTAGATTTGCTTCCATAAATTTTTGAAACTTTTCACCTTTAATAAAACCTGATTTGATGAATTGAGGATCAAACATCGTAAACATTTTTACAATATCTGATTTAAGAAGAAAAGTAAAAACTGAATCACTTTTAGGATTAATAAGCTGATCCAGAATCTCTTTCATTTCTTTCGAAGAAAATCCTGCAGCATAAAATGCTCCAACTACTGCACCAATACTTGAACCGGAAATAATAGTAGGTTTTATTCCCAGTTCATCCAGAGCTTCAATCATCAATAAATGAGCAATGCCTCGTGCACCACCAGCGCCAAATGCTATTCCAACTTTCATTTGAAGTCCAATTTGGATGTGAACAGTGTAGTCCACCTTAGAGGTGGACTACACATTGAAAACCACTTTTGTGAAATAAATGCTCCTGATTGTTTGAGCGATTATAAAAATGATAATATTTATTATGTTCTAATTCCATAAAACTATAAGTGTAGTCCACTTTAGAAGTGGACTACACATTGTGAAAAGCTTGTTAAGAAAAGGAAACATATAATGTTTAGCCTTCATAAAGTAAAAAAAAGTGTAGTCCACCTTAGAGGTGGGCTACACATTGAAAACCACTTTTGTGAAATAAATGCTCCTGATTGTTTGAGCGATTATAAAAATGATAATATTTATTATGTTCTAATTCCATAAAACTATAAGTGTAGTCCACCTCTAAGGTGGACTACACTTTGTAAAAAGTAAAAAAAAGTGTAGGCCATCTCTAAGATGGACTACACATTAAGGATAAAATTAAATTTCTCAGCTTTTGTCATTGAAAAGAACCTAAATTCTTTTATTGTAGGGATATGAGCCGAAACAAAATCTTTATTTATTAAAGTTCCGGATCGGAGATTAACATAATCCCTGAAACTCGAAAATTCCCAATCCTCAAGATTTTTAACCAGCGCTTTTCTTAAAGGATTTTGATGAATATAATTTATAACATTTAAAATAGTCTTATCATCAATTAATTCCTTGGTTTTACTGTGCTGCTGAAAGAGACTGCCGACTCTGCCATACGCTTTGTTAATTGCTTTTGAATAAGAGCTCAAAAATATACCAATGTTTCTTTTGAGTTGAACAATATCTGAGTCTGTTTTAACTTTAACAAGAAAGTGAAAGTGATTTGGCATTAAACAATAGGCTAAAGTATTCAGATACTCATCTAAATATTTTCTGTATTTTGATAAAAAATATATGTAATTATCTCTTTCGTGAAACAATAGTTCCTGATTGTTTGAACGATTATAAAAATGGTAATATTTATTGTGTTCTAATTTCATAAGGATAATGTGTAGGCCACCTTAGAGGTGGTCTACACTTTGACCACTTTTGTGAAATAAATGCTCCTGATTGTTTGAGCGATTATAAAAATGATAATATTTATTATGTTCTAATTCCATAAAACTCTAAGTGTAGTCCGCTTTAGAAGTGGACTACACTTTGTATTTATGTGTAGGCCACCTTAAAGGTGGACTACACGTTTTTAATCTCAAAAACTGAATCCAAAACAGTTCCATCAACCCATTTTACAATTGCAACAACTTTAGCTTTGTTTACTTTTGGCTTAGCAGGAGCACCGCCGCAAATTGCATCAATCTCTTTCTTCAATTCTTTTATATCGATAATAGGAATCGAAGAATTCTTCATTGCTTTTAATAAATCTTTTCGTTTTGGATTTATACAAAGACCTCTTTCAGTTGCAATTACATCAATCAATTCTCCGGGTCCGCAAATAGTTGTAACTTCATCAACAATAACAGGAATGCGATCTCTGAAAGTTGGTATTGCAAGTATAGTGCATTTTGAGAAAAGACAATTTTGCCAGCCGCCGATTCCATGCAGTAAATAACCATCGGAATGAGTTACAACATTTGCATTAAAGTTTACATCAACTTCCGTTGCGCCAAGAACTGCAGCATCAACCATTGAAGCAAAATTTCCTTTTCCGTGAAAGTTATAGCTTGTAAATGGTGAAGTGTTAACATGTCCGGCATTTTCTCTCATACTTCTTACACCTTCAAGATCAAAAGTTTGTCCATCAAGAATGTAATCAGTCAATCCTTCCTCAAGCATCTGAACAAGATATTTTGTGCTTCCGCCTCTAATAAATCTCGCTTTAACATTTTTCTTCTTCATTCTTTCTTTAAGATAGACAGCAAATGCAAGTGTTGTCCCACCAGCTCCGGCTTGAAATGAAAATCCATCTTTCATTATTCCTGATTCATCAAGGAATTGAGCAACATATTCTGCTATCAATAAACGATCAGGTGATTTTGTTACTTCAGTTGTTCCTGAAACTATTTTAGCAGGATCACCAAGCGTTTCAACTTCAACAACGTAATCAACGTTGTTACCCTGAATCTGCCACGGAACACAGGGAAAGGGAACAAGGTTGTCAGTTACAACGATAACTTTATCAGCATACTCAGAATCAGCAAGAGCAAATCCAATTAATCCGCAAGCTGATTTTCCTCGATCACCTGTTGCGTTTCCAAACGGATCTGCAGTTGGTGCAGCAATTACTGCAATATCAATGTGAACTTCACCATCCTGAATTGATTGATATCTTCCGCCGTGTGAACGAAGAACTCCGACTCCTTTCATCTTTCCTTCAGTTGTAAATTTTCCGAGCGGTCCGTTCATACTTCCTTCAATGTGATGAATCGTTCCGTCTTCAAGATATTTTATCAAATGTGAATGAACGGGGAAGGATGCGGAAGGAAACCAGCGGATATTTTTTATTCCCATTTCTTTAACTACATCGAATAAAATATTTGTAACAACATCGCCATTACGAAGATGATGATGAGTTGAAATTGTCATTCCGTCTTTTAGCCCTGCTTTCTTCAGAGCAGTTTTTAAATCTTTAACAACTTTATTTCCATCCGTTGGATAATCAATACAAGTGCGTATTGGTGGCTTTGCCTTGTTGCCGGTTGGTTTGTATTTGTTTACTCCTCTGAAAGGAACTTGTTGTAATCCGTTTACTTCTGTCGGGACTAATCGTCCCGCTGCGTTTTTTACTAGTTTCATATTTAATCCTTTAGTAAATGGGACACTGATTTTTATGATTGTTTATGATCAGCGCAGATCATAATAAAATCAGTTCTATCTGTGTCCTATTATTCTCTCCAATTTTTATCTAACAGATTATTTAAAATTGCTAAATCAATTGTTCTGATCGCTCGTTTAACAACAGGCGGATCAATCATTTTGCTGCCGAGGGAAACAACGCCCAATCCTTTCTTTTCTGCTTCTTCAAATGCAAAAACAATTTTCTTTGCTTTTTCAATTTCTTCAACAGTTGGAGCAAATGCTTCGTGAACAACTTGTATTTGTCTTGGATGAATACATCCTTTACCTTCAAAGCCAAGTGACTTTGCTTCAATAACACTTTGACGAAGTGCTTCCATATCTGAAACATCAGAAAAAACAGTGTCAATTGCCTGAATGCCTGCAGCTTTTGCAGCATTGATAAGCATCTGTCTTGCAAAAATACTTTCTCGACCTTCGTTTGTTCTTTGTGTCCCGATATCGGCAGTGTAATCTTCAAGTCCGATTGCAAGAGAGCAAATATTATTTGATGCGGTTGCAATCTCATACGCTTTGATTACACCGAGCGCACTTTCAATAATTGGCATAAAGTAAATCGGGTTTTGAACTTTATACCGCTTTTTAAGTCTGTCAACTTCTTTTTCAAGCAGATGAATTTGTTCAGCAGATTCGCATTTTGGAACGAGAATTACATTTACATTATGCGGAATTATAAATTTAAGATCATCCAATCCTTTTGGAAGTTGATTAATACGAACCATTCTTTCTGAATTATAAAAGTCAACTGATCTTAAAGCGTTTCGGACGAGCAATTGTGCAGCATCTTTTTCTGATGGTGAAACACTGTCTTCTAAATCTAAAATAATTCCATCCGGTGAATGAAGTCCCGCATTAACAAAAAACTTCGGTTCATTACCGGGCAGATAAAGTCTGCTTCTTCTTAGTTGATCTTTTTTTGTGGAGTAAAGATTTTGCTTTATGATTGGAAGCAGATATTCTTTTTTCAAATCCGGCAGCAATCTCTTTACTGCAAGTTCAAATCGTGCTGCTAACACAAGTGGAAGTGCTCCGTTGTCTTCACAAAGTATTTTTGCATTTTTCAATCCAAAGAATTTACTCATACCAAGAATCATTTCTTTGATTGATTCGCCATACATTGATTGCACTTTGCTTTTTATATCTAGTTTTATTCCGCCTGAGTTTGTTAGCTCAATTTCAAAATAGCAATCCGAACGAACTGAATCGCCGCGTTTGCCACTAATTGCCTTATTTATATTTTTTGCCATAAAAATTCTCTTTAATTATTAAACGCGAATATATTTGATACTACTGTTTCATTGTTAAATTGTTGCATTGTTACTCAGATAATTTTGAATTAGTGAATTTTATTAGTTGATGAATCAGTTTTGGAAGTTTCTGTAGTTCCGAAAAAATATAATCATAGTCTGACTTTGATATCAATTTTCGTTTAAATGCCTTTTCATTCCAATCCAATGATTCATACATTGATCCAAAACTAATTCTGAAAAATTTAATTTTATCTTTTTTTGAATACCTTCCAAAACCTTCGGCAATATTTGCTGATATTGAGTCAACTGCTCGTATAAATTGTTTTCCGACTGTATCAGAATTAAATTGATTCCATTTAACAATTAAATCCCACACATAGTTGCTTAAACTAAAAGCAATCTTATATGCATCAATATCGTTCAATTTTAAATATTTTTTATCCATAAAATTAACAATGAAACAATTTATCAATCGAACAATGAAAAAATTAAATAATCATCTTCTTCATAAACTCTCTTGCAGTCATTAATTCTGCGTTGAAGATTGCATCCTTAATTTCCTTTCTTCTTCCTGCTACTAAGAGTTTAGATGATAGTCCTTCAAATTTGTTGTCAAGGTCTTCCATTGTCATTGGCTCTCTCGGATCGCCTTTTGGATATTCGAGATATTCGGAGAACTCTCTTCCGTCCTTTGTTTTAACAACAACTTTACTTGGTTGTTTTGCAGGGAACATCTTTTCGAATTCTTGTGATGGTTCGCCTTTAACACGATCGATTACTTCCCAGATTCTCGGGTCTTTTAATTTTTCATCGGAGAAAGATTGTGTTGTAATTTTATGATCAACCAAAGCAGCGGCAATACAATAGGGAAGTGAGTGATCTGCAGTTTCTCTTGATTCGGGGCGATATTTATGTGGATCAAAAAGAATATCATAAGCTTGCGCTAAGGTTGTAAGAGTTACAGTATCAATTTGATCATAAGTGATATGATTTTTTGTAACCGCGTTTAATGTTGCAGAAAGATGGGTATGTGTTAAAGCTTCAGTTGGAAATGCTTTCATACTGCATTCAAGAATTTTATAACTTTCACCTAAACCACCGATTAGTTTATCAATATTCCATTTCCATTCTGAAACGCCGTCGCGACCTTTCATACTTACCGGTTCAACTTTCTGTTCTTTTACATTCCATCCAAGAAATGTATCCATAAATCCTTCTTTACCTTCAAACACTGCTTCTGTTCCTGTATAACCGCGCTGAGCCATCAATGCAGCAAAGACTCCGGATTGTGTTGCCATTGGATCAACTGTATTTTTCATCATTGTAAGTTTGCCTGCAGTAGGGCAACCTATTGTATGATTGTGGCTTCCGCTTATTCCGATTGCATTAACCATTTGATCAACACTTAATCCTAAAATTTTTCCGGCAACAATTGGAGATACAAATTGTGTTAAAGTAGCGTGATGCCATTTTCTTTCACGAACTCCCGGTGAGGCAAACAAACAGAGCCTTTGTTCAAATTCATAAGCAAGCACAATTGCTGTAATTACTTCTTCCATTGATGCGCCAACTAATTCAGCAGTTGCAAGTGCTGCTGGAATAATGTCCGATGGATGGGAAGGATCTTCTTTCCAATAGATATCGTTAAAATCCAATGCACGAATCATCAACGAATTTACAAGTGTTGCGTTCACTGCCGGAATTTTATCTCCGAATCCGATTACCGTTGCTTCTTCTGTTCCGCCCATATCGTGATATATGTTACGGATTATTCTTACATCTTTTGTATGATATCCGCCGAATGCACATCCGAATGAATCGTAGAGATATCTTTTTACTTCGTGAATTACTTCTTGTGGTAAATCTTTGTATTGCAGATTAACTGCAAATTCAGAGATTATTCTTGATATTGATTTGCTCATTTTCTATCACTCATTGTTTAATTGTTAAATTGTTATTTATTGTTTTTTTATTTGATATCTAAGTTCACGATTATATATCTTATAAATTATTTTGTCATATTTAATCAATTGTAAAGCCAACTTTCTTTTTTGTCGGTGATGGCGGAGTAATTAATTGATTTATTACCTGAATTATTTGCACAATTTGATCGTCGTGTTCTTCTAGTTTGTTTTCAAGTTCTTTTAGTTTTTCTTCAACTTTTTTATGAGTTGATAATATTTCTCTTAACTTTACAAAAGCTCTCATAATCAAAATATTTACTTCGATTGCTCTTTCGCTATTAATGACTGATGAGAGCATAGCAACTCCTTGTTCTGTGAATGCCATTGGATTTGCTCCCCCAAGATAGCTTTTTGATGGTATCACATTTTGTGATACCATTTTTTCAATTTCTTTCTTTGAAAGTGTGAACATAAAATCTTTTGGGAATCGTTTAATATTTCTTTTTACAGATTGTTTTAAGACACGGGTCTCAACTCCATATAAAACAGCAAGGTCTCTATCTAGCATTACTTTCTGACTTCTGATAACCAGAATTTTATTCAGTAAACTTTCTGTCGGTATCAATTCCTTTGAAGACATCAACAAATATCCTTCTATTTTTTTCTGAATCACCTTTTTAGTAAATCTTTATATTACAGATTTATTTCCCTTTCTTAAAAGTTTTATTTTCTTATGTAATACTTGGAACACAGATTTAATAAATAAACTGATTTTAAATCTGTTTTAATCTGTTCAATCAGTTCGATCTGTGTTCCAATTTCTTTCTGTCTTTTCAAAGATTAAAGATTTCTCTTTACCCATTCTTCAAGTCCACTGGTAACAATAAGTTCTTGCGCAGCTTCACCAACTGGATCGATTGAATATGTTCTATTATCAAATGTCAAAGACGAATTTTCAAAATCTATCTTTACATTAATTCCTGTTTTTACTGTTAGTTTATCTTTCCCATATTTAGATTTCAAATCATTAACAAGCTGCGGACATTCAATTAAAAGGTAACCATTGTTAAGTGCATTTCGTTTATAAGTTTCGTTAAATGTTCCTGCAATAACGAGTTGAATCCCTTTATACTTTAATGCAGTTGCAGCTTGTTCACGTGAAGAACCTGTTCCGAAATTAAATCCGCCAACAAGAATATCACCGGATTTTGCAATCTTAACAAACTCAGGATCATAATTTTCCATTACAACTTCCGCTTGCTGTTGCGGAGTAAAATCATCAATGTAAGTGTATTTACCGGGATAAATTCCATCGGTATTCATATTATCCTGATGACAGAAAATTAATTCGCCTTCAACAACAGCCTTGAATCCATCAATAATTTTTACTGCTGATTTTGCTGCTGACTTTTTAGTATTAACTTTAACTGAACCTTTAATTTCGTGAATATCTTTGTCTTTCCAATCATAATCAATCTTACCTGAAATTGCTGATGAAGCGACAACAGCAGGAGAGGCAAGATATGCTTGTGCATTTGGTGAGCCCATTCTGCCTTTGAAGTTTCTGTTAGTTGCCGATATTCCGATTTCACCATCCTCAAGCAAACCTGTCCCGAGACCGATACAAGGACCACAGCCCGGAGGTAATGGGATTGCACCAGCTTCAAGTAATGATTGCCAGTAACCATTTCGCTCAGCTTCTTTCTGAACTTCACTCGATGCAGCAGCAATGTAAAATTTAACATCAGAATTAACTTTTTTACCTTTTACAATTGCAGCGGCTTCTGCGATATCATCAAGTCTGCTGTTAACACATGAAACGAGATATGCTTTGTTGATTTTAATTTCTTTGCCTTTTAGCTCGGAAACAGAGGCATAAGTCTTAACAGTATTAGGACCCGAAACATATGGTTCGATTGTTGTTAAATCGATAGTAAGTTCTTTTGCATAAAACGCATCGGCATCTGCTTTAGGAATATTATTTTCGAGTTCTGAAATTCTTTTACTATTCATTCTGGGATGTTGTCCGTTTCCGTCTGCATCTGAAAAAACTCCTTCAAGTCCGCGTTTTTTAATAAATTCTTCTCGCTTTTTTAACCAGGCAATTGTTGTTTTATCAACAGGAAAAACTCCTGCAAGTGCGCCCCATTCGGTTGTCATATTTGCAATTGCCAATCTTTCATCAACAGTTAGATGTTGAACTCCGTCTCCGACAAATTCAATTGCGTGATTTAATACTTCATCCTGATTGAAATATCCGCAAAGCGCAATTATAACATCTTTTCCAGTTACGCCTTTTCTTAAACTGCCTTGAAGTTCAACTTTTGCAATTGGTGGAACTTGCCACCAGGTTCTTCCGGTTGCCCAGATTGCAGCAGCATCGGTTCGAACGATTGGAGTTCCGAGACATCCAAGTCCGCCATACATATTTGAGTGTGAATCAGATGCAACTACCATTGTTCCAGGCCAGGCATATCCTTCTTCACACATTATTTGATGTCCGATTCCTCTTCCAGCAGGATAAAAATCTGCGCCCATTGATTTTGCAAACTCTTCAATCTTTCTATACTTCTCAAGATTCTTTTCTGATTTATCCTGCACATTATGATCAAGTGTGTTTACAACCTGTCGTGGATTGAAAAGTTTTGTTGCACCGATAGATTGAAATTTCGGAATAACTGCACCGGTATTATCGTGTGTCATTACATAAGCAGGTTTGATTGAAAGATAATCACCTGCGTGAACTTCATGCTTTGGATCTAATCCAACTGCATCCGCCACGGCGGATTGTGCTATTTTTTCTATTAATGTTTGACTCATTTATCCTCCGAAAAAAGAAAAACGAAAGACGATAAACGTCAATCTTTTTTAATTTTTGAATATTTCTTAATTAATTTAGTTAACATTGCAAAAATGTGATTTGATATCTCTGTTAATTCAATAATATCTTTTTCAGTTATATATTTTAATTTCAGAGCAACTTCAATTTGTGTATCTACTTCAACTAAAGACGCTCTAGCAATATCAAAAAATCTTTTTGTTTCTAATTCAGAACTCCGTGCAAAACCTTCTGAAAGATTAGAGATAATCGAAATTGAAGCTCTTCTTAACTGTGAAGTTAATCCAAATTGTTCATCTTTTGGGAAAGAATTTGTCAGTTTATAAACATTTGTGATCAAATTGATTGTCTTTTGCCAAACATCCAATTCTTTGTGAGCTAATTTTAACATAAAGTCGTTTTTCTTCTCTCGTCTTTCGTTTATCGTATCAAGCTTTAAACGGATCGAACGAAACAAAATCTGCGTGATGAACAATTATTGCTTCAACATTTCTTTTTGCAAGATCACCTTCTTTTGCATGATATGCAATTATATGCTGAACTTCATAAGGTAAACCAAAACGATCTGCAATTGAGACACCACTGAACGGATGACGAAGCAAATGTCCAGCTTTACTTGTTACAAGTTTGCCGTCAACTTTATCATACTCAATAAGTTTTCCGATATCAATTAAGATTGCGCCTGCGATAAGCAAATCCATATTAATTTTAATCTCATCGCCAAAATTTTCTTTCATTCTTTTAGCGATGTCAACAGAAAGCTGAACGGCAGTGCGTTTGTGGTTCATAAAAGTGATTTTGCAATCTTTAATTAAAAGTGAAAATGGAATGACTTCAAGATCTTCTGGAGTAAGAACTGAGTTTTCAATTGCATAAACCCAGCAGTTCAATACTTTTTCTCTTAGTTCTTTATTTTCAATCCAATTTATTTCAGGCCAAATTTTTAATACTTTTTCTTTCATTTTTTCTCCGTAAAACGCGAGAAGCGAGACGCAAGTAGATTATTCGCTTTTCTTGTTGTTTCTAATTTTTTAAATAAATTTTGATAACATAGCAAATGTATGGTTTATCATTTCAGCCAAGTTATCTGTATCATAATTTGTTAAATAATTTAATTTTATTGCAATCTCAATCTGGGTATCTGATTCAACTAAAGATGCTCTTGCAATATCTAAAAATCTCAATGTTTCTACTTTTGAACCGCGAGCAGTTCCCTCAGCAATATTTGAGGGAACTGAAACAGCAGATCTTCTGATTTGAGATGTAAGACCATATTGTTCTTGAATTGGAAATTTCAAAGTAAGGTTATAAACTTCTGCAACAAGTTCTATACTTTTCTTCCAAACATCAAGTTTTTTATGACTGAGTTCCAGTATTAAATATGAAATCCATTCCCGTCTTACATCTAGCGTCTTACTTTTTACAATTTCGCAATTATCTCATCAGTCATTTGTTGTGTTGTGCAGGCGCCTTTGCTGAAAACATCCGGACCGCCGCGCAGCTTCATCATATCATAGGTTTTTACTTTTCCTTCTTCAACAACTTTTGCAATTGCTTTTCTGATTTTTTCAGCTTTTTCATTTTCACCAATATGATCGAGCATCATACAAGCACTCATTATCATCGCAATTGGGTTTACGATCGAAGGATTTAATTCCTGATACTTTGGCGCACTTCCATGAGTTGGTTCAAAAACTGCAACTTCCTCTCCGATGTTTGCACTGCACGCAAATCCAAGTCCGCCGATTAATCCTGCAAAACCATCAGATATAATATCACCGAACATATTCTCTGCAACAACAACTCCGTAATCTTCAGGATTTTTTGTAAGCCACATCATCTGCGCATCTATGTTTGTATCCCACAAAGCAATACCGGGATATTCTTTTGCCATTTCTTTTCCGATTTTAAGCATCATACCGGATGTTTCTCTAAGAACATTTGGCTTTTCACAAACTGTTACGTTTTTATATCCGAATTTTTTCGCATATTCAAATGCTGCACGAATAATTCTTGTTGCTGCGTGTTTAGTAATTATTCTTGTTGAAATTGCAAGCTCTTCATTCGGCACATCTTTAAAAGCTTTCCATTTGGGATGAGATTCAAAAGCAGATCTTACATTTGCAGGAGGATTTGTCCATTCGATTCCTGCATAAAGTCCTTCTGTATTTTGTCTGAAAATAACGGTATTAACCGGTGGTTCTTCAAATCCGCCTTTACCATCCTGACGAATAAAGTTTAACGGATTACCTTTAAATGAAATACAAGGACGGATACAAATATCAAGATTAAATATTTGTCTCATTGAAACTATTGGTGAAAAGTAAACATAACCTTTTCCTTTTAAAGAAGGATCAAGTTCTTTTTCTGCGGCATCTTTTGGTTTAGAAGTGATAGCACCAAAAAGTCCGAGTTTATGTTTTTTTAATAAATCAATTGTGCGTTGTGGAAGAGCGTTTCCTTCACTGCACCAAAAATCCCAGCCGATATCTCCGTGAACATATTCGGCATCAAAACCGACTGCGTTTAAGACTCTTATTGCTTCTGGTAATACTGTTTTACCAATGCCGTCTCCGGGCATTGAAACGATAGTTCTTTTCATAAAAAATTTCCCGTAAAATTAGAAAATATTGACATACGCAAATTACCCATTTGATGATGATGAAAGCAAGGAAAACCAATACTTTAAGGCATTAATCAGCAGAAAGAAAATTTAGTTTTCATTTGCAAAAGTGTTAAATTAGGCAGGAATTTGAAGATATTATGATTTAACCAAACAAAAATAGAAAGATGTCCGAAAATCTATCAGAAAAATCACTAAAACAAATCAGTCTTGAGTCATTGTTAGACTCTTCATTAGATGTAATTATTCGTATTTCTACTAATGCATTTGTTCATTATGCAAGCTCTTCTTTAATTAATTTAATCGGATATTTACCTGCAGATTTATACGACAAATCTTTAATTGCTTTTATCAGTGAAGATCAGGTTGATAGTTTTAAAATAAAACTCTCGGAAATTTTACAATCTGAAAAAATTCATACTTTTAATTCTGCATTGATCAACAATAGTAATGAAAAAGTTGCTGTTGAGTTTTCTTTAAGACGAACTGAAATTGAAGGAATTAAATTTGTTCAGGGAACAATCAGAGATATCAGAGTTCCACAAGAGACTAAACGGAAATTTTTTAGCTCCGAAAATATTTTCAATACTATCTGGGAAAATACAAAAGATGGAATGAGGTTAACTGATCAGGATGGCATTGTTGTTCTTTGTAATAAAGCTTTTGCAAATCTTTTTGGCAAACCGGTAGAGGAAATTGTTAATCATCCGATCAGTGATCTTTACAATCCTGAAAAAAGTGAACAGATTATTACTAACTACAAGCATAATTTTATTCAGGATAAGGTTAGAGATTATCTTGAAGCTTCCGCAACCTTATGGAATGGAAGTCAATTATATTTTGAAGTTTCAAACTCAATAATTGATGACTATGCCGGAAAGAGATTTCTGTTAAGCATTTTCAGAGATATCAGCGAAAGAAAAGTCAGTGAGAATCTGCTTGATAGAAAAGGAAGATTGCTTCAGGGAATTGCTAAAGCATCTAATGCTTTGATAACTGATTCGGAATTTATTGATGGCTTTAATATTGCTCTTGAAATCCTTGGAGAAGCTGCTGATGCTGATAGAGTTTATATTTACAAACACTTTGAAGATGATGAGACCGGCGAACTTTATTTTTCTCCTCAGTATGAATGGAATGCTGAAGGTATTGAATCTCAATACGATGATTTGATTTTGGGTAAACTTTCTTATTCAAGATTTGCTCCTCTGAGATTTTATGAATCTTTTATAAATGGTGAAACATTAAAGTTTATAATTAAAGAATTGCCGCCACAATTTCAGGAAGTTTTTATAGATAGAAATATCCGGTCAATTATTTTAGTGCCGATTATGATTGATAGTGCTTATTGGGGATTTATCGGATTTGATGAATGTCATTCTGATAGGATTTGGAGCAGCGATGAAGAATCAATGTTAAGTGCACTCGCAGCAACTTTCGGTGAAATAATAAAGAAAAATAAATTTCGTGACGAACTTTTAAGAAAGAATTCAGAACTTGATAAAGCAGCTATTGAAGCACAAAACGCAGCAAAAGCAAGAAGTGAGTTTTTAGCTTTAATGAGTCACGAAATAAGAACTCCGATGAACGGTGTTATTGGAATGACCGGACTTTTACTTGAAACGATGTTAACCGAATCTCAGAAAGATTATGTGCGCACAATCAGATTAAGTGGTGAACAACTGTTAGTTATTATAAATGATATTCTTGATTTCTCCAAAATTGAATCTGAAAAACTTGAACTTGAGATACAGCCTTTTGATTTAAGAGAATGTATTGAAGATTCTATGGATCTTGTTTCTACAAAAGTAGCAGAACAGGAAATAGAACTTTTTTATACTATTGATGATTTAACTCCTTATGCAATTACCGGTGATGTTACAAGATTACGACAGATACTTACCAATCTGTTAAGCAACGCGGTTAAGTTTACTAAAAAAGGTGAAGTTGAAATAACAGTTACTTCTGAATTAATTGATTATAGAGATTATATAATAAAATTTAATGTCCGTGATACCGGCGTTGGAATTCCTCCGGATAAACTTGATAGATTATTTAAACCTTTCAGTCAAGTTGATTCATCTGTTACCAGAAGTTTTGGCGGAACCGGTTTGGGTCTTGTCATAAGCAAAAAACTTGTTGAGATGATGGGCGGTAAAATTGGAGTTACCAGTGAGTTGGAAAAAGGAAGCAATTTTTTCTTTACGATACAAGCTGAATCTGTTACATCAGATAAAAAAGTATATTCATTTGAATCTTCTCCTAAAATAGCAGGCAAAAATGTTCTGGTTCTTGATCAGAACTATTCAAACGGGATGATGCTTAAAGATCTGATGATAAGATGGAAAATGAAATCAGAGCTGATTAACAGTCTTACTGATTTAGTTCCGAAACTGGAATCAAACAAAGATGCTGAGCTGTTTATTATAAATTCACAGGGATTTGAAAATAAAATCCGGATCATTATTGAAAAAATCAGGAATACATTTAAATCCAGGGAAATCGGGTTCATCATTTTAAAATCTTATGGAAAAGAAATAGGCGTATTAGAAAACGATCGCTCTCCGTATTGCAAAATCATTTCCAAACCAATAAGACGAAAACAACTGCATCAGTCTATTTTAGGATTTTTTGAATCAGAAATAAAAGGCGAACAATTAAGACCTGCTAAAAAAGAGTTCACTCAGTTTATTCCTGCTAATAAACTTAAGATATTACTTGTTGAAGATAATAATGTTAATCAGATGGTAGCAACAAGAATGCTTCAAAGGATTGGTTACATGGCAGATATTGCATCAAATGGAAGAGAAGCAATTGAAGCATTAGAAAATATCAATTACGATCTTATATTTATGGATATTTCTATGCCTGAAATGGATGGACTAACAGCTTGCTCGCTTATCCGTTCGAATAAAGATTTAAAAAGACAACCGGTAATTATTGCAATGACTGCAAATGCAATGCACGGTGATCGGGAAAATTATCTGAAAGTAGGAATGAATGATTACATCAGTAAACCAGTAAATATAGATGATCTGAAAATGACAATTGAAAAATGGTCTGATTCGATTGTTCAGGAAAAACAGGCGGATATATCTATAGATCACATATCCGAAGTTGAACTGAAATTTATTGATGAAAAGAAAATATTATTTCTACAGGATTTAAAATCACAGGCTGATCTTGAATTCTTTAAGGAGATGCTTGATATATATTTAAACGAAATTCCTAAGAATATTGAACTGATAAGAAATGCAATTTTTCAAAACAATTCGGAACATTTAAGATTTTACGTTCATAAATTAAAGGGCTCTTCGTTAACACTTGGAGTAGAAAGTGTTCTGGAATATTTCAAACTGCTTGAAAATATGGCATTGGATAATAATATCAATGAAGAATCGATTGTGTTGTTTAAGAAAGTTTCATCTCAGTTTGAAAAAATAATTGAAGATATTGTTCTGTTAAAAAATAAATATGCGAATGTCAGTTTTACTGATATTATTTAAATGGATCACATTAATAAAAAACGCGCGCCTTTAAATCGCACTTTAAATATTACCAATAAAGAAGTTATCCATTTCAGTAAATCACTTTTAAAACTAAAAAACAGATCTTCTGTTAAAGATATATCCGGTAGAGTTATCAATCAGGATTTATTTAAAACTATTGAATATTTACCGGTTAAATTTGTTGATTTATTGTTTATTGATCCACCTTATAATCTTAATAAAAATTTTTCAACTCTTAAATTCAAAGAGATGAAAGATGATGAATATGAAAAGTGGATAGATTCCTGGTTAAAAAAGATTATCAGGATTTTAAAACCTACTGCATCAATATATTTTTGCTGTGATTGGAGAACTTCGATTCCTGCATACAATATTCTAAAAAAGTATTTTATTATCAGGAACAGAATAACCTGGGAGCGTGAAAAGGGAAGAGGTGCAAAAGATAATTGGAAAAATTCTTATGAAGATATATGGTATTGTACTGTTTCCGATAAATTTACATTTAATACAGATGCAGTTAAATTAAAAAGACTTGTTCGTGCACCGTATAAATCTGATGACGGAAATCCAAAAGACTGGAAAAATGAGAACGGAAAGAATTTCAGAATAACTCATCCATCAAATTTATGGAATGACATTACTATTCCATTCTGGTCTATGCCTGAAAATACAGATCATCCGACACAAAAGCCTGAAAAACTGCTCGCAAAAATTATTCTTGCCAGCACTAATGAAAACGATTTTGTTTTCGATCTGTTTCTTGGTTCAGGTACAACTGCAGTAACGGCAAAAAAACTTAATCGTAAATTCTGTGGAATCGAGATTGATACGGTTTATGCAGCTTTAACATTAAAAAGATTGGAATTAGCAGAGAAAGATAAATCTATTCAGGGTTATAGTGATGGAGTTTTTTGGGAAAGAAATACACTGATGGAACAAAAGAAAAAAAAATCTGAATAAAATTGTAACTAAAATAGTTTATTACTCTTATAGAAAATATTAGGTAGTTTTTTCAAAAAATTGATTTCTTGTATCGTAAGATTATTTTCTACATTTTTACAACCCGATACAACAATTTTAGGGCACCGGTTAACAGGTTAATACCCAACCCCGTCAGGTCCGGAAGGAAGCAGCGGTCAGTATATAATTTGTGTAACCGTGTGCCTCTTTTTTATTAATACTGTCTTTTCAAAAACGTTTTATAAATCAGGAATGAGTGCGCTTAATATTATATGTGAACAGGTGGAATTAAAAACAGTAATTTGCCTTTATCGTATTTTATTACATTATCAAACTCAATACCTGCAATGGCAGCCGGTGGGAAGTAAATACTCAAATTACCTGAAGTGCAGAAATTCTGAATATGTATAGATAGATCAGGTTGATGACCTACAACAGCAACATTTTCATATTCAAGTGTATTTAATAATTCTATCAGATCGGAGGTTCTGCTGCCTGTTCCAAGGTTATTGTCTTTCATAAGAATTGGTGTGGGCTGAAATTCAGACAATATAATTTCAGATGTTTGTACTGCTCTTATTAATGGTGAAGTTAATACAGCATCTATGTTCTGAATATAATTTTTCCAGATTTTAACAGAATTATGGATTACTGTTTTACCTTCTGCAGTTAGTTCACGATCAAAATCTTTTTTATTTATAGATATATTTTCAGCTATACTGTGTCGGATTAAGTAAAGATTCATTTTTTAATATCATAATTAATTGAAATAACAGTTATCATCTTATGGAAATCCATAAGTGTTTTGGTTAATTGTTTACCTGATTTTGAATTCATAAGTCTGTCCATTTCATCTTTGGACTTGAATTCTACTTCACAAAAAAAAGAATACTTCTGATCAATCAGCAAATTGCTTTCAACTTCTGCCAGTTTTATTTCCTTACCTGAAATATCCATAAGCAACGGAATTATTGCTTCGTTAAAATGTGAAAGTGCTTTGTCCTCTTCAGATTTATGAAGAAAAAATAGTTGTTTGTACATTAATGATAAATTTTAGATGTTAATAATTTCTTGTGGTATCTATAATTAAATTTTTATCTGAAAAAGTTTTTATTGCCCTTAATTCCCTTACAACGAGCGAATCAAATAAATTTTTATTGCTTACATATTTCTGTAACCCGATATTATAATTAAAAACATCCTTAAGACTCCGTCCATCTTTTGGTTTTGTAAAAATTATATTGGTAGTAATTAAAGAATCTGAAATACCGGTAATAATCTGCTCAGCTTCTTTTTCGTTTGTCGCGATATCGGTAAATATCCGGAAAGCAAGCTCAGAATTATGATTTTCTAAAGAATAATATGATATCCTTTTAAGATTTACAACTTCTTTTGAAATGAAATCTTCTGTTATTACTGCAAAAATTCTTGAACCGGATTTTTTAAAATTCAGATTAAGATAACCGTTTAAAGATTCATCTTTTATCAGAACATTAAGATCATCATCAACAATGGCAAAAAGATTATGCAAAGGGTTTTTATTTTCCATCAGTAAAGCATAATATCTGATATTATTTATCAGAATGCTGTCAACAAGAATTTTATTATAACTGTTTAAAGGTACATTAAAATTATGTAACCCCTGAAGATTCTTTTTACTTGCGGCATTTCCGCTTATTGCATCAGTAACAAGTTCAAGAAAAGAAGATCCGTTGAATACAAACGGTTCTTCTTTAATTTCTTTTTTGCAGGCAGTAAAAACAAGAGCAAATATCAGTAAGATTGAAGAAGATATTTTAATAGTCATAATTTGCAAATACTGTTATGCTAAGATAAATAATAATCTAATTTATGGCTATAATTTTTGTTTTAAAATATTCTATAAGTAATTGAGTTTTCTTTTTGCCAACCGTATTTTCAAGTTCTTCTATACTGCTGTTTCTTATTCCGTCAAGACTGCCGAATTTTTCAAGGAGGAGCTTAGCCGTTTCAGTGCCAATTCCCTTAATATCTGTTAATTCAGTTTTGATAATTCTTTTACTTCTTCTTTCACGATGAAATGTGATAGCAAAGCGATGAGCCTCATCTCTTATTTGCTGTAAAAGCTTTAAGCCTGAAGAAGTTTTTGGAATTAATTCAGGATCAGATTTGCCGGGAAGAAAAACCTCTTCCAATCTTTTGGCTAAACCGATTATATTATAATCTTTAAATCCGAGGTTATCCATAACTTCAACTGCACTTGATAGCTGACCTTTTCCGCCATCAACCATAATCAAATCAGGCAGCGGCTGATTTTCTTCAAGCAATCTTGAATATCTTCTTTCAATAACTTCGCGCATACTCGAAAAATCATCAGGACCGGCAACCGTTTTAATAATAAATTTTCTGTACTGACTTTTCTTTGGCTTACCATCTTCAAAAACAACCATACTTGCAACTGAATCTGTTCCCTGCAGATTTGAAATATCAAAGCATTCAATTTTTCTGGGCAGAGTTTTTAATCTTAAATCCCTTTGTAAAGCAGAAACTGAATAAGAAACATTACCAAGATTTTTCATTTTCTGGAGCTGAATTTCCTTTAACTGAAGGATTGCATTTTCTTTACACATTTTAATTAATGATTTAAGATCACCGCGCTGTGGTACAATAATTTTTACTTTTTTATCAGTTTTTGATTTCAGCCATTCAATCAGCAACTCTTCATCATTTGGTTTTACTTCAAGCACAATCTCCTTGGGGATTTCCGCTAACTCGCCGTAATAATATTTAATTGCAAATGAATAAATCTCTTCTATCTCTTCACCATCTTCAATAGAAAGCTTAAGCTGCTTTTTCCCGATTAATTTTCCATCACGAATATTAAAAACTGCACAGGCAGAATCTTTCCCTTCATAAGCGATTGCAAAAACATCTCTGTCTTCATAATCTTCGCTTACTACTTTTTGTTTAGCTGAAAGACTTTCAAGTTGATTTATTTTATCTCTTATCTCTGCTGCTTTTTCAAACTCAAGATTTGAAGAATACATTTGCATCTTCTGAGATAGTTCTTTAATAAGTTCGTTCGTTTTTCCTTTAAGAAGTTTAATCACTTCGTTGACCATATCATTATAATCTTTCGGCGATATCAAACCTTCACAAGGACCATCACATTTATTTATATGATAATCCAGACAGACTCTGAATTTTTTTGCAGCGATATTTTCTTCGGTAAGATCAAGTTTACAGCTTCTGACTTTAAATATCTGATTAATTATTTTCAACGATGTACGCATACTTTTTACATCTGTATAAGGACCAAAATATTTTGATCCGTCATTTACAACATTTCTTGTAGCATAAATTCTTGGAAACAATTCATTAGTAATTTTTATAAAAGGAAACGATTTATCGTCCTTAAGGTTTACATTGTAACGGGGTTTATACTGTTTTATCAGATTATTTTCGAGTATCAACGCTTCAAGTTCAGAATCAGTAACCACTAATTGAAGATCTTCAATCTTGCTGACAAGTGCGATGGTTTTTGCAGAGCCGGGATTTTCCTGAAAGTAACTGCGTACTCTGTTTTTAAGGTTTTTTGCTTTACCAACGTAAATAACTTTACCGTTCTTGTTTAAAAATTGATAAACACCCGGTGAGGAAGGCAGATTTTTTGAGTTAGTTTGTAATTTTGAATTCACAACGATAAAGTAATTATAAAATTGTTTGCGCTAAATAATTCCAGGCAAAGTTAAAACAAATTGAATTTTAAAAAAATGATTTTATAACAGGATGTGATTCAATATAGAATTTATTAGATAGATAGAAATAGTAAAAAGACATTCTGATCACTTATCAATCTCAATCACAGTTGAGTTCAAATAAATCAATCAAGCTGGCTTGCGAAAATTATTTAACTTCGGAGACAACCTGATTTTTGGCTATTACAACAATACCACTATCGGTAACTGTAAATCTTTTTTTGTCTTTTTCGGGATCAAAACCAATCTCACATCCTTCAGGAATAACAACGTTTTTATCAATTATTGCTCTTCTGATTCTTGCATGTCGTCCGATGACGACATTGTTCATAATTATTGAATCAGTAATGTAAGAGTAGCTGTTAACCTTTACATTTGGACCAAGCAGAGATCTTTCAACCAAACCTCCTGATACAATGGTTCCATCGCATACCAGTGAGTTTAATGTTCTACCAACCCGCTCTCCCTCGTGCGATACGGTTTTTGCAGGAGGAAACTGAAATTGATGTGTTCTTAAAGGCCAATCAGGATCATAAAGATTAAATTCAGGAATAACACTGATCAGGTCCATATTTGCTGCATAATAACTATCAAGCGTTCCAATATCTTTCCAGTATGGCTGGCTTTTTTTATTCTCATCTAAAAATTTATATGCAATTACTTTTAATCCTGCCTCTATCATATATGGAATAACCTGCTGACCAAAATCATGGTTTCTTACTTTCTTTGATTCCATTTCGTACAAAACTTCTCTGAGAATATTTGCGTTGAAAACATAAATACCCATATTCACAAAAGAAAATTCAGGCTTATCAGGAATGACAGGAGGATTAGAAGGTTTTTCAATAAAAGAAGTTACATTATAATTTTCATCAACTCCAACAATGCCAAAACGATTTGCTTCATATTTAGGTACTTCTATAGAGGCAATTGATAAATCAGCGGATTTTTCAATATGATTATCTATAAATTTAAGATAGTCCATTTTATATATATGATCACCGCCAAGAATCAAAACCCATTTTGCTTTTTTATCAGAGAGCAAATTTAAATTCTGATGAATTGCATTCGCTGTCCCAAGATACCATTCATTATTCAGCTTACGTTGTGGCGGAACAGAATAAATAAATTCACCAAGTTCCGGATTAAAGATACTCCAGGCTTCATAAAGGTGCATATTAAGTGAATCAGATTTGTATTGTGTTAATACATATACTCTTCTAAAGCCTGAGTTTAAACAATTGGATAATGCAAAATCAATGATTCGGTATTTACCGCCAAATGGAACTGCTGGTTTACTTCTTACAGCAGTTAAAGGATGTAATCTCTCACCCTGTCCGCCGGCAAGAATAACTGAAATTGTATCTCTTAAAATTGATGAACCTTGAGATGGCATATTAAATCCTTAATTCTTTTCAGAAATATATTGAAATATCGATTGTTTGACAATTGGAGTAATGGTTAAATTAACAGAAATAATTTATAATTATAAAATTAATTTCAAGATGACGGCGTTCGGAAAATTTTACTTTATTTTGATTTTAACGCTTTTTACAGCAACTGTTTTTCCTCAGGTATATCAAAAAAATAAGGAATTTAATGATCAGAAGTATTTTGTAAGCGAAACACAAAAAGCTACTGATATTTTACATTATGATCTTTCATTTGATTTAGATATTAAAAATAAAATCTTGAATGGTATTGCAATTTTAACTGCAGTTAAAAATCAATCTGGCAATCCTGAACTTACATCAGGATCTGAATATGAGCTTAATTTTTATGATAATATGAAGATCAACAGTGTTAAGATTAATAATCAACCAGCAGAATATCATCGCAAAAAAAACAGAATATTTATTAAAGGAACCGAAATTTTTTCGGATACAACTACAATTGAAATTGAGTATTATGGAACACCGCAAAGAGGAGGCTTTGATGGATTTGTTTTTGGAACTGTAAACGGCAATTCTTTAGTCTATAATATAAGCGAACCTAATTTAGCATCAACATTTTTTCCTTGTGATGATGATCCTGCAGATAAAGCTTTGCTCGATATAAAAATTACAAATGATTCGCAGTTTGTTTCAGTATCGAACGGAAATTTAATTGAAGTAAAAAATAATGGGGAAAAAAAAACTTATCATTACAAAACTGTTTATCCGATTTCCACTTACCTGATTGCTGTTTATTCGGCTCCATATAAAACTTTTTCTGATATCTATATCAGTCTTAATGAACAAGACACGATGCAAATTTATTATTATGTTTTATCTGAACACCTTGATAAAGGCAGAATTGATTTTGCAGGACATTTAGATTATATGAAAACTCTCTCAAAACTTTTCGGAGAATATCCGTTTATTAAAGAAAAATACGGAGTTGCAGAATTTTTATGGAATTATGGTGCAATGGAAAATCAAACAATTACAGGGTTTGCTTATAATTTCATAAATGGAAATAATTTTTTTGAAGATATTTATGTCCACGAACTTTCACATCATTGGTGGGGAAATTCTGTTGGACCAAAAAGCTGGAATGATATATGGCTTAATGAAGGTTTTGCATCTTATTCAGAAGCACTTTATGCAGAAGCAAAGAATGGAAAAGATGCACTAAAATCTAAAATGCTTGCTAAGTACAGTAATTATTTCAGAGGAACCTTGTATGCGCCAAGGGATTTATTTGGAGAGACAGTTTATGATAAAGGAGCCTGGGTTTTACATATGCTTCGTAATGAAATCGGTGATTCAGATTTTTTTAATGTGTTAAATACTTATTATAATACTTATAAATATTCTAATGCTTCAACAGAGGATTTTAAACAAGTTTGCGAAACTGTCTCCGGGAAAAATCTTACAAAGTTTTTTGATCAGTGGGTTTATAATGGCACTGAGAATATTTACTGTACTTACTATTTTGAAACAGAAAGAAATAGCGATTCAAATGCAGTAACTTTGTATATAGAACAAAAAACAAAGAATTATCCGGAATTTCATTTTAATCTTGAAGTTGAGATTTTTTATAAAGATAGCACATCAGAAAAAAAGGATTTTTTAATAAACAAAGTAAACAATAAA
>Ga0116185_1000494_pt1 | contig 45985 bp, 45 predicted proteins | sample AD_JPNNA7_MetaG_FD_89754 | JGI IMG/M metagenome (GOLD analysis project Ga0116185, IMG submission 89754) | Active sludge microbial communities of municipal wastewater-treating anaerobic digesters from Japan - AD_JPNNA7_MetaG | ecosystem: Engineered > Bioreactor > Anaerobic > Digestate | place...
CCCCTTGCATATATAACCAAAAAGAAGGAGTTTTTTTCTGAGACGTTTTATGTCGACGAAAGGGTTCTTGTGCCAAGACCGGAGACCGAAACACTGGTTGAAGCGGCCATCACGATCATAGGTGAGAAAAAACGCCCCATTTCAATATTGGATATTGGAACGGGCGCTGGCTCGATCGGTCTGACAATTGCGAAGAATACGAAACAACACGTGATCTGTACAGATATTTCTTTCGATGCACTCAAGGTTGCAAAAATAAATGCGGATATTTTAGGGGTAACAAATCTAGTGGATTTTGTCTGCACCGATCTTTTAATGGGTATCAAAAATGGCGTTATGTTTGATATGGTACTTGCCAATCTCCCATATATACCCTGTGATGCGTGTGATGATTTAATGAGGGATGTTAAGGATTTTGAACCCATGATCGCCTTAAATGGGGGCGATGGCGGCACAGCGATATATGAAAGGCTTATCAATATGCTCCCCTATTTTCTTAGAAAAGAAGGGGCATGTGTTTTGTGCGAGATTGACGGCGCAAAACAGGCTTTAAAAATATGCAGAGGGTTTATGCGATTGGGCATGAACACCGAAGTCAAAACAGATTTGAGCGGAACAGAAAGGGTTGTTATAGGGACATGGACAAATTCATAATAGAAGGCGGAGAAAGGTTAAATGGAAAGGTCTTAATAAGTGGTTCTAAAAATGCTGTATTGCCACTTCTTGCCGCTACCTTGTTGCAGGGGGGCGAATACAGAATAGACAATGTCCCCCGACTGAGAGATGTTTATACCATGATCAGGTTAATAAATCTGCTAGGAGGAGAAACAAAATGGATTGAAGACCACTCCATCAAGATCGACACAAGAAGGGTCAATAACCACGTTGCACCGTATGAAATTGTAAAAGAGATGCGTGCTTCTGTTTTAGTGCTTGGCTCTCTAATTGGTGGTCTCAGGCGGGCAACGGTGTCTTATCCGGGGGGTTGTGCGATTGGCGAGAGACCGATAGATTTGCATTTAAAGGGTCTATCAGCGTTAGGCTGTGAAGTGAGTCTGAGAGAGGGCTATGCTGATGTGACGGCTAAAAAACTAAAGGGCGCGTGTATTAGTTTCGATAAAACCACGGTTGGTGGTACTGAGAATATAATAATGGCCGCGGTTAAGGCGAAAGGCGAAACGATAATAGAAAACGCTGCTTGTGAGCCAGAGATCGTTGACCTTTCGCAAATGTTGAAGCAAATGGGTGCCAAGATCGAGGGAGAAGGCACAGAGGTTATTAAGGTCACCGGAGTGGATCAGTTAGTGCCGTGCAACTATAGCGTTATACCAGACAGGATCGAAACAGGCACATTTCTTGTTGCATGCGGCATGACGAGGGGAAATATAGAAATTGAAGACTGTGTGCCTTCACATGTACAGCCCATCATAAAAAAGCTAAGAGAAGCAGGAATGGACATACTGGAAAGCGAAAACACAATAAAGGCATCAATGTCCAAAAAAAGGGCAAACGCAGTGGATATAAGAACAGCGCCTTACCCAGGATTTCCAACAGACATGCAGGCGCAGATTATGGCGCTTATGAGCACGGCAAGGGGTGCGAGTGCCATCACAGAGACGATCTTCGAAAATAGAATGATGCACGCAGCGGAATTGAGGAGAATGGGTGCGGACATAAGGGTAATAGGAAATACAGCTATTGTAAAAGGCGTTAAAATGCTCACGGGGGCCAAGGTTATGGCAACGGATTTACGGGCGAGCGCCTCCCTCATTATTGCAGGTCTAACGGCATATGGCACTACCGAGGTCTCAAGGATTTACCATATAGACAGAGGCTATGAATCGATAGAAGAAAAGCTGAGAATGCTTGGTGCGAAGATAGAGAGGAGGAAAGATGAAAATCTGGGATCTTGAAAAAGAACACGACAAGCTGTTGTCCTCGATTCTTGAAGGCAGGGAAAAAAAGAAGAAAAACATCAAAACCGTTGTAGAGGCTGTGAAGCATGAAATCCTTGCAAGGGGAGAAAACGCCCTTATTGAATTTTCGAAAAAATGGGATGGGTGGAAACAGGACTATAATCTTAAGGTCTCGGAAGAAGAGCTTACCGAAAGCGCATCAAAGGTAAAAAAGAAAGACAGAGACATTCTTAGAGGCATGATGAAAAATGTCCTGTTATACCATAAATCGCAGGGAGGACGACCAAGGACATACACGAGAAAAGGTCTAAATATAAAGGAAACGTTTGTGCCTGTTGAAAGTACAATGGTTTATGTGCCCGGTGGTAAGGCTGCATACCCATCTTCCCTGATTATGGGCGTTGTGCCTGCTAAGGTTGCAGGCGTAAACAGGATATGTGTTGCCACGCCAACGGCGGATGGTATGCTTAATCCATATGTTGCAGCAGCGTGTGTACTGTTGGATATAAAGGAGGTTTACAGGATAGGTGGTGCTCAAGCGGTCTATGCATTTGCTTATGGGGTGGGTTGCATACCAAAGGTAGATATGATTGTTGGCCCAGGCAATGCCTATGTTGATGAGGCAAAAAGGGATGTGTATGGTATGGTTGGTATCGATATGCTTGCTGGGCCCACAGAGCTTGTTGTATTGTGCACATACAAGTTTTCTCCAGATATAATAGCATGGGATATGTTTTCGCAAGGAGAGCATGATGAAATGGCAACCGTTGGGTTGTTCTCGCCATCCAAGGAACACATCTATGATGTGATGAAGAGCATAGAGCGTCTCATCATTACAAACGAGAGAAAAGACGTGATAGAAAAGGCATTAAGGGAAAACAGCTTCCTTGTATACTATGAAGACATCGAAAAAGCTGTAAAAACGATAAACAGCATTGCCCCGGAACACATGGAGCTTATCGGCGACGAAGGCGTGTCAGAAAAGGTTTTGTATCCGGGTATTGTTTATTTGGGTGCCCACACACCTGTTGCGATGGGAGACTACTACATAGGCACAAACCATGTTTTACCTACAGGCGGGGCGGGAAGATTTACGGCTGGATTGTCGGTCGACAGGTTTACAAAAAGGAAGGTTGTTGTTAAAATAGATGAACAATTTTTGAATAAATACGGAGATAAAGCTGTAAAAATGGCACGCATTGAAGGCCTTTATGCTCACGGAGAGTCTATAAAGGCAAGAAAGGGGCTATAATATGAAATTAAAAATTGGATTACCAAAAGGAAGCCTTCAGGAAACCACATTTAAACTTTTTAAAAATGCCGGCTATAACATAAAATTGCTTGAAAGATCTTATGTGCCGGTTATTGACGACCCTGAACTTGAAGGGCTTGTCATAAGGGCTCAGGAGATGGCGAGATATGTTGAAGATGGAATACTCGACATGGGTATTACAGGCTATGATTGGGTGCTCGAACAGGATGCAAAGGTTGTTGAACTAGTGCGGCTGAGGTATGGCAAGGTAGGCTTCAGAGGCGTTAAATGGGTTGTTGCGGTGCCTGAAAATTCACCGATCAAAACTGTTGATGATCTGAAAGGTAAGAAAATCGCAACAGAACTTGTCAGTTTTACAAAGAGGTTTCTTAAAAAAAGAGGTATAAACGCCTCTGTTGAATTTTCCTGGGGGGCCACAGAGGTAAAACCACCGCTTTTGGCCGATGCCATAATTGAGGTAACAGAAACGGGCGCATCATTAAGGGCTAATAACCTAAGGATAATAGATACCATACTTGAATCTGAAACCGTTTTAATTGCTAATAAAAATGCCTGGAAGGACAAATGGAAAAAGAGAAAAATGGAGAACATAACCATTTTGCTTAAGGGTGCACTTCTCGCAGAGGAAAAGGTTGGCCTTAAAATGAACGTACCCAAGTCGAGGCTAAAAGAGGTGTTGAAGATACTTCCATCGCTTCAGACGCCCACCGTATCAAATCTGTCAGATAAGGATTGGTTGGCAATAGAGGTTATCATAGACGAAAAGACCGTGCGGGATATTATTCCTGACCTGAAAAGGGTGGGGGCGCAGGGCATCGTTGAGTATCCCTTAAACAAGGTAATACCATAAATAAGCCTTTGAGTTTCAGATCAAAGCGACTGGACACTTAAGGTAAAAGACATAAATGGATACAGGGGGACGCATGAAAAGAGAGGCCTCGGCTGAAAGAAAAACAAAGGAAACAGATATAAAGGTTCATTGGGTGATAGACGGCGAAGGAAAATATGATATTGAAACGGGCGTGCCCTTTTTTGACCACATGATGCATCTGTTTTCAAAACATGGTTTTTTCGATCTGACCCTATATGCGAAAGGCGATACAGAGGTTGACTATCACCATACCGTTGAGGATATTGGAATTACAATGGGCAGGTCTTTAAAAGAAGCCCTTAAGGGCTTTGAAGGCATTAGGCGTTATGGTTCGGCAATAATTCCAATGGATGAATCCCTCTGTATGCTTGCGATTGACGTTGGAGGAAGGCCCAACCTTGTTTTGAATGGGGATCTTGCAGGGAAAATAGGCGTTTTCGATACAGAGGTTATAAAGGAATTTTTCAAAGGATTTGTAAACGAAGCAAAGATAACGATCCACATCAATGTGTTGTATGGCGAAAACCTTCACCATAAGATTGAGGCTGTCTTCAAGGCTTTCGGAAGGGCATTAAAAGAGGCGATATCAAAAGGTGAAAACATAACGGGGGCGCTGTCAACAAAAGGGATTTTGTGATTGTAAGACATTGACAGCATAATATGCCCTGGTAATTGTTGAAATATTTAGTTGACAGTGTAATGAAAATATATTAGTTATTTGAAAAACAAGGTGTTAGGGGTGCCCTTTTGGCTGAGAAAACACCCTTTAACTTGAACCGGATAATGCCGGCGTAAGGAAACACCGAACTTGGAATTGCCAGAATAACAGGCTCGGTTTTCTTTCTGCCGCAGCCTGTTTTTTTGTTTAGGAGGCGTTGTGAATAAAAAAGACCTTTTTAAAACCATGCGAAGGGGCATATATTGCTTTGCAGATACGATCTCCCTCTGTAAAGAGTTGCTAAATGGCGGCGCAAGGATCATTCAGTTCAGAGATAAATCTGCTGAAGACGAGGAATTCTATCGTAAAGCCATTGAGATGTGTGCCCTTGTAAGACAGTACGATGACGCTGTATTCATTGTAAACGACCGTGTGGACATAGCCCTTGAGATAGGGGCAGATGGTATACATGTCGGACAAAAAGATGAGGATTTTCATGAAGTGCTTGCCCGACTGCCAGAAGATATGGTTATCGGCGTTTCGGCTAATACGGTAAAACAGGCAATGGAGGCTGAAATGGCAGGCGCAACCTATATTGGAGCTGGCTCTGTTTTTCCTACACCTTCAAAACCAGATGCAATAGTTGTTGGTATCGACACCCTGGAGGATATTGTAAAAAACGTGAATGTTCCTGTTGTTGCAATCGGGGGGATTACCATGGAAAACATACGTCAGGCGATAAAAACAGGTGCACACCATTTTGCTATGATCTCAGAGGTTAACAACGCAAAAGACATAGCCGGGCGATTGAAAGAATTGTCCGAAATATTACAACAAGGGGGATAATATGGAACTGAACGAAGTCATTATAACCAAAGCAATTATTGACAGGTATTATGAGAAACTCTCAAAAAATATCGAAACAGATGTTGCAATTGTTGGTGGCGGCCCTTCTGGTCTGGTTGCGGGATATTATCTGGCGAAAGCAGGCAAAAGGGTTGCCCTTTACGAGAGGAAGCTGAGCATGGGTGGCGGTGTATGGGGTGGCGGCATGATGTTTAACGAAATCGTTGTCCAAGAATCCGCAATCCACATACTTGACGAGTTCGGCGTAAAATACCGCAAATATCAGGACAATTATTATACATCCGATGCTGTTGAGACTGCCGCTACTCTGACTGCCAAGGCTGTTCAGGCAGGGGTTACCGTATTTAATTGCGTTAGCATAGAGGATGTAATGATGAGGACGGACAGGATCATAGGATTGGTGCTTAACTGGTCTCCCGTTGAAATGGCAGGGCTTCATATAGACCCCCTTGCGGTACGCACGAAGTTTGTGATTGATGCAACCGGGCACGCAGTGGAAGTAGTCAGGGTTGTGTTTGCAAAGGTTCCCGGAAGATTATTGACAGATTCTGGGAAAATCGAAGGTGAAAAATCCATGTGGTCAGAAAAGGCCGAGACACTCACGCTTGAAAACACAAAAGAGGTTTTTCCTGGACTTTATGTAACTGGAATGGCTGCCAATGCCACATTTGGTGGACCCAGGATGGGCCCGATTTTTGGGGGCATGTTACTTTCGGGAGAAAAGGTGGCGAAGTTACTATTGAAAAGACTGTAGTATTGCCACGTTCGTTTCCTTTGAACAAAAATCATACACGGGCTTTATCTTTGAACGTCTTTGTCTGTTGAGGGGCTAAAATAACAGATAGTGTCAAGAAACAAATCTTATCAGGCAGAACTGTGCTTTGAAGTTGACGGGCAAGGGTGGTTTTGCTATATTACTCAAGCTATGAATATTCTTGGCCTTCATACGTTTGGACACGATACCGGTGCATCCCTTATATCTGAGGGGCGTTTGTTCGCCATAGGAGAGGAGAGGCTCAACAGGATAAAACATTCAGGTGTCTTTCCGCATATGTCGATCCGGTATCTGCTCGATGCAACAGGGCTAAGGGATATTAACGATATTGACTTAGTTGTTGGGGTTACCCGTATCGGAAAGGATGGGAAAAACAAAGAGGTCGAAATGATAAGATCTCAACTGGGTTACACCGGGAAAATCCATACAATATCCCATCATACCGCCCATGCGGCGAGTGCATTTTATCCCTCGCCGTTTGAGGAGGCAACCGTGATGGTGGTCGATGGGCTAGGAAGCAATGCAAACGATCTCGATGCCACAGAAACCCCCCCCTTTATCATGAGGATGATAGACGGGAAGATCCAGAAGAAGATGGAAGAGGTCCAGTCTTTTTACAGGGCAATGGATGGAAGGCTTTTTTCCATAAGAAAGGATTATTCCATGCCGGGCTACAGAAACGGGATTGGGTTACTCTATATGGGTACATCTGTATTTTTAGGTATGGGTGACTTTGGTTCAGGCAAGGTTATGGGTCTTGCCCCCTACGGTTATAACACAGATAGAAAATTCAAAAAAGATTTTTATGAACTTTCCGATGGTACTGCGCTTATCCCGAGCGAAAAGAACTTTGTCAGGTATAATGATTATTTTCAGAGATGCTTCTATCCTGATATTCCAAGGCGAAACAAGGAAAAATTGCCCGACGAAATCTATACACAGATTGCTTATGAAGTGCAGGATGCCATTGAAGAGGCACTTATCGCAGTTGCAAACCACCTTTACAAGATAAGCCCCTCAAAGAACCTCTGCTATGCGGGTGGGGTGGGCCTTAACAGCGTTGCAAATAAAAAGATATTGGACAATACCCCGTTCGAAAATATATTTATTCAGCCTGGCGCATGTGACTCGGGGATAGCGCTCGGATGTGCATTATACGGCGCCCACGTCTTAAATGGCGAAGACCCAAAGACATACCGTTTTAAAAATGCATATCTGGGTAGGCCCTATAGTGAGGAAGAGATTTTAAAGGCACTCAACAATACAAAAAACATAAAATTTAGCAAGGAAAAGGATGTTATTAAAAAGACAGCCCGATTTCTTGCAGATGGCAAGATTCTTGGATGGTTTGAGGGTGGAAGCGAGATCGGCCCGAGGGCATTGGGTCATCGAAGCATTATCTGTGACCCGGGCAGACCTGATATGAAGGATATTTTGAATGCGAGGGTGAAACACAGAGAAGGGTTCAGGCCTTTTGCACCATCTGTGCTTCGGGAATATGCATCCGAATATTTTGATCTGGATTGTGAAAGCCCCTATATGCTGCTTATTGCAGGGGTCAAGGAGGATAAACAAAAATCCGTCCCCTCCATAACGCATGTTGATGGTACGGCACGTGTACAGACCGTTACACGCGAAGACAACGGAAGATACTATGACTTGATTTCAGAGTTTTTCAGCATTACAGGTACCCCCGTTATTCTCAACACATCGTTTAATATAGCGGGAGAACCCATTGTAGAGACACCTGCCGATGCGTTAAGGTGTTTCATGTCAACAGAGATGGATTATCTAATAATAGAGGACTATATAGTTGAAGCGGCAGGCCCGAAAGAACTCGTCAGGGGGCCCGTTGTGGATGAGGATAAGCTTAAGGCAACGGATTTCAGAGGAGGCCTCAGAAAATATCTCGGCTATCTCTTTGGAAATAATAGACAATAAGCATGAGGATGGATGAAAAAGATCCTCTTTTTTACCCACGATATTTTTACCCCTGAAAACCCAGAGGGCTACAGGATACACCAGTATTTTCCTTATCTAAAAAAATGTCATTATGAGATAGAGCTTCTCACAACCAGAACAAGCTTTAAAAATGTATTGGGTTCTGCTAAATCTGCCGATGTAGTCTATCTGCAGAGGACGCTTCTAAACGCCTTTAAGTTTTCTATGTTGAGGAGATGTGCAAGAGTATTGGTCTATGACTTCGATGATGCGGTAATGTATGGCACAAAAGGGGAAAGTAAAACAAGGAGATCAAGATTTGCAAGGACAGTGAAACATGCAGATGCGGTTTTTTGTGGAAATGATTTTCTCTGCAATGAGGCAAAACGTTACAAAAAAGACAACGTGTTCTATGTGCCTACCGTTGTGGATCCCGATGAATATCCAACAAAACTGCATGTCGATAAGATGCAGTGTGTTGTAGGCTGGACAGGAAGCAGTTCAACCTCAAGGTACCTTGAAGACATCGAGGAGCTTTTCAGGTTTTACGAAAACGATGGGCACACCGTGTTCAAGTTTATAGCGGATAAGCCCCCAAACCTTAACATGAGAGAAGGAAAGCTGTTGTTTGAAAAGTGGCAGAAAGAGAGAGAGAAAACCTGTTTTCTCGATTTTGATATGGGTATCATGCCTGTCAGGGACGATAAGTGGTCGCAGGGCAAATGCGGATTGAAGCTTATCCAATATATGGCGGCAGGGTTGCCTTCCATAACAAACCCAATAGGTGTTGCAAACGATATGATAGAAGACGGGATAAACGGTTTCATAAGAATGGGGACAGAAGGCTGGAGGGATGCAATAGATCGGCTCTCAAAAGATGTAAAACAGAGAATATCAATGGGAAGGGCTGCGCGTGGTGTCGTTGAGGAGAGGTTTTCCTTAAAACGTTGGGGACCCAAGATATCGGAGATTATAAGCAGCCTATGAAACATTTAGAAATAGGCGGTATCAAATGGTTTTTCAGGGATGATCACTTTGCCGAATTCATAAAAGGGTTTTTGCCCGATGAATACAGGAAAAGGGGACATTTTACGTTTGAACATCAGAATAAGAGGGCATTCATAAAATACTTTAGAGAAGAGGGTGTTTACGGTTTTGTAAGGAACCGCTTACAACCAAGGGGGAAAAAGGAGTTTTTGCTTGGTCGAAAATTGACCTCGCTTTGCATCCCAACGCCAGAGCCACTTGGTTATGGGATCTCTGAGGGGGGTTCATATATTGTGCAGGAGTTGCTCGAAGGAACAACCCTCACAGACGTCTTTGAAAAGGCAGATGACAAAAGCAAACTGCTTATTGATCTTGCCAGATTCTTAAAGACACTGAAGGTTTGCCATGTAAGGCACAACGATCTACACCTCAACAACATCATCGCTAAAAATGGTGTATTGCATCTTGTGGATCTGCACAAAACGCAGATAAAAAAGCTGTTTACATTGGATGACGAGGTCTCAAACATTGCACATGCAATTACTATGGTATATCAGGGTATGGACGAAGACGAGAAAACCCTTTTCTTCAAGGAATACGGCAATGAAGACATAAAGCTGCCCGTGGAGGCCGAATTAAAGCGTTTAAGGCATAGATGGATAGACAAAAAGAAGAAGAGGGCGTTTAACAACACATCTATAATGACGGTTGAGGGTGACTGTGTTTGTATAGCAGGATGCAAAGACATGGGAAGGGGTGTGCTGGTTGGCACCATAAAAGAGGATAAAAAGGTCAGGGTAGAGCGTTATAGCGACCACATAAGAAAAACGTACCGAGACAAAAGGCGTTTAAAAAGGGCATGGAAAAATCACATTGCTTTGACATATCTCCGTCTTGACATAACGCCCCGGGCATTCTTTGTCAGGATGCCCTCTCATAAAGAAAGGGGATTTATTGCGATGGAAGATCTTTCCGAAAGAGGCGAAGAGCTTGACCGTTATCTCGACAGGGTGTACGGTGGTTTGAATCTCCACGAAAAAAGAATGTTTATCGACAGACTGTCTGCCTTTTTTGCAAATACAATAACACAATGGGTAATACATAAGGATGTGAAGGCGTGCAATGTTTTTGTCTTGAAGGGCAAGGGCTTTGTGTTTCTCGATGTTGAGGATATTGTTTTCGAAGAGATAGACGAGGGATTATTAAAGAGGATGATGGTGCAGATGAACACGACCATACCAAAAAGGATATCAACAAGAGACAGGACCAGGTTTTTCCTTAAGCTGACCGGTGCGTTGAAAATGAAAAAAAAGGATGTTTTTAAAGACATTGTGAGTGATTCTTTGAAGAGCGTGATTGTTTATGAAGGTGCAGGGGGACTCAAGACTGAAAACTGGTAAACGGTTCTATCCTGTTAGAGCCTTACCGATACAACCTTTGAGATGCCTTCTTCTTCCATTGTTATGCCATATATGGTGTGCGATGATTCCATCGTGATCCTATTGTGTGTTATGAAGATTATCTGGGTTTTTCTGCTTATTTGTTGGATAATCTGCATCAACGATATCAGATTTGCATCATCAAGGGGTGCGTCTATTTCATCCATGAGTGAAAAGGGAGATGGTTTTGTGTCCATCAGGGCAAGCAGAAAACCAAGCGAAACAAGCGTCTTTTCTCCGCCGGACAAAAGCTCCATCCGAACAATCCGTTTGCCCGGAGGTTGTATATACATCTCTACCCCAATATTGTCCTGACTCAACGCCAAGTATCCCCTGCCGCCACGAAACAGCGTGTCCGTAAAACCCTTGAATGCGCTGTTTACCATCTCAAAGGTCTCAGAAAATATCTCTCTGGAAAGACTATCTATCTTGATAATGGTCTTTTTTAATGAATCCATTGCAATCCTCAAGTCTTCTTTCTGTTTTTCTAAAAACAGCGCCCTTTCCCTCAGTTCTTCGTATTCCTTTTCTGCTCTGAAATTTACCTCGCCGAGCTGCAAGATTTTTTTATCGATAGCCTCTTTCTCTTTGTCAAGGTCGATATCCTGGGGTATGTTTATATTTTGAGGCTCACTTATGCCGAACGTTGTTTGAAGCCTTTCAAAGATTGTGCATCTTTTTTCATTCAAGATTGCCATTTCCTTTTCAACCGCTTCATTTTTAATCCTTATCTTTTCTATTTCTTTTAAGGTGTTCTCTAATTTCTCATTGATGGCATGCTTTTCTGTGTGAATGGTGCCTGAGACAGATTTTAGCCCTTCATAGTGCTCTATATGTCTTTCAGATATTGCCTTGAGTTCATCATAGTCTTTTTCAAGTAATGCTATCTTTTTTGCATTTTGTTCAATGTCGCCCCTTATGGATTCCATTTTTTGTGCTGTTGATTTTTTGTCTTCCTTCAGCCTTGAAATAAACATCTGTTTTTGTTCCACATCCTCAAGCTGTTTTTTGATGAGGTTTTTCTTTTGCTCGTTGTCGATCGATATCTCGTGCCATTGGGCGGATATGGTCTCATGTTGCCTTTTTGTCTTTTCAAGCGTCTCCCTTAGGGTCTTTATTTTCTCTTCGATGATGCCCTTGTTTATTTCATGGCCTTCTTTTTCTGCGTATAGCTCTTCCGGTGTTTTTGAAACGGTATCCTCTGTAAAGTCTATCCTTGATTCCAATTCTTGAAGCCTCTCCCGTGTTGTTCTAATCTCTGTATCGAGGACTGCGATCTCCTTCTCCGTGACCTTTATATATTCAACGTTTTTGTCCAACTCTGATCTAAGCCTTGAGTAAACATCATTATGTTGTTTATATTTTGCCTCCATTTCCCTTAGAGAGACCAGGTGTTTATTGTATTCAGATTCTATTTCCTTTAATTCCTTTTCTATGCGCCTTTTCTCTTGGAATCGTTTTATGTCAATCTTCTTTGCAGCCCTTTCCTGCAGTATAAACCCCCTCGAGTCTATCATGAGATCCTCGTTTAGAAAAATCCCCTCCTCGCCCCTTTCTATTCTATCGATCGCGTCTTCGGCACTCTCAATCCACCTTACCCCTATGGTCACCTCGTTGTTGTTGAAGCTTGTCATGCCCTTGACCGGGAAAAAGATAAAATTTTCATGGTATTTTCTTATCTTGTCTATTAAAGGCTCTTTGCCGCCCTCTGGCAACACATAATAATCCATTTCTCTGTAAAAAAATCTCTCCAACGCCTTTTCCTTCCCTTCGTCAACACGGATCAGGTCGATCAGCTTTTTGGTGTCGGGCGGACCTTGTTTTTTTGCCTCCTGAAGGCTGCTCATTTGTTTCAAGAATTCTTCTCTCCCCTTCTTCTCTCCCCTTAAAGTCTCCATAATGCCCTTTGTTTTTGCAATATAGTTCGCAAAAGAATCTCTCAAGCCTGAGGCTTCGTGCGTTTTGGTCTTTATTGTTTCTATTTCATTTTTGCAGAGACTAAGCGAACCATCAAGTCCCTTGTGTTTCGTTTCCAGCGTATTGAGCAATTCTGTGAGTTTCTTTTTGTCCTCTATCTTCTTTAATTCTCTCCGCTCTTTTTCTTTTGTCAATCGCTCAATGGCGGAAATGGTATTTTTTATATCCGTTATGGTGCTCATTGTTACAAACAGCCTGTTTCTCTCCTCGTCAATATGCCTTTCATAGATACCTATGCTATTTTTTAATTCGCCCATGGTTTTGGCAAGTTGCTTGAATTTCTCGTCACCGACCTTCAGCAGATCCTCGAGTTTTTCCTTTTCGTCCCTTGCTTTTCCAATCTCTTCGATAATCCTTTTTATGTTTGACCCGATCCCCGCCTCTTTTCTGAGCAAATCGACCGTTTCCTTTTGTAGCCTTTCGTTGTCTTTATTGAGATAGTCAATTTCAAGGAGTTTGCTCTCCATGTCCTTTTCTTTGCCCTTTATATCGACTTCGAGTTTCCTTAAGGTTCCCTCTGCGAGTGAAAACTCTTTTTCTTTTGCTCCAAGTTCTAATTTTAGGGCAACGACTTCTTCTTCCTTTATTGTGAACTCTTTTTCAAGAATAGACTGCCTGTCCTGTGACTTTTGCATCCTTTTTGTTAATCTTATATAGCCGTCAGTGAGTATCCAGGATTCGACCTGTGCGCTTTTTTCAACGAGCGCTTTGTAATCTTTCCACCTTTTCCATTCAACCGATGCCTTTTCGAGGGAACTGACTACCTCGCCGTGGATGTCTTCCGCCCTTTCCAGGTTAACCCTAACTTCCTCAAGTCTTGATATCGCCTCCCTCTTTTTTTCTTCGAAACGCGTAATACCGCTTACCTCTTCTATCACCACCCTTCTTTCGTGCGGGTTCATCTGGATAAAATGTTCAATCTTTCCCTGCTCAACTATTGCATATGAATTTAGACCGATACCTGTGCCAAGCAGAAAATCCTGAATGTCCTTGAGCCTTACCTGTTTGCCGTTCAATGAGTATTCATTTACACCATCTCTGTAAATCCTTCTTTTTATGGTATATTCTTTGTCCATATCTTCCAGTTCGACGCTTACTTCTGCAATGTTGACCGGGCGCCTGCCATTGCTGCCGTGGAATATGACATCCCCCATGTCCTTGACCCTTAAAGACTTTGTCCCTCTTTCACCAAGGGCCCATACGATAGCGTCAACAATGTTGCTTTTTCCACAACCGTTCGGCCCAACAATTGATGTAATGCCCTCGTTGAGGTGAAAAACCGTTCTATTTAAAAAGGATTTAAACCCAAAAAGCTCGAGTCTTTTGAATTTCATGTCTTATATTTGAATTTCATGTCTTATATATGATTGCCTGTTTTGTATGGATTCTTTTTAACCGCTTCTTGCAACCCGCGTCAAGCCGTGCTAATGCCCGAAAACCATATAGCATTTTTTTGTAAAAGAAATTCCCCAAATTGATTGATTATAATGAAAAATTATGCCTTCATCAATCAAATAATCTCGCATTTATAAATACTTACTGAAAACAAATACTTATTTAAATAATTCTGCAAATATGGTACAATAATGAAATAAAAAGGAAAGTAACGCAACATAAATGGAGGGAGCATGTTTAAGGTTGGCAAGGTGGCTGTATATCCAGGCCATGGTGTTGGCAAAATAGAATCCATAGAAGAAAAGGAGTTTTCAGGCACAAAACAATCTTTTTATATCATGAGAATACTTGACACAGACATGACGATAATGGTTCCGGTAGACGGAACCAGCTCCGCCGGCCTAAGATGCGTGATTGATTCCAATGAGGTAAACAAGGTATATGAGATATTAAAAGACAGAAACGTGGTGCACGACAATGCGCCCTGGAATAGACGTTATAAGGAATACATGGAGAAAATCAAGAGCGGTTCCATCTTTGAGGTAGCAATGGTACTTCGTGAACTATACAGCCTCAAGGTATGGAAAGAACTTTCCTTCGGGGAAAAGAAGATGTTTGAAATTGCAAGAAACCTTATTAAAAAAGAGCTGTCTATTGCCCTAAACAAACAGGAAGGGGAAATCGAAGGAGAAATAGAGGGTATCTTTTCTAAAAACTACAAGGATTAGTTTTTGTGGAAATAATTATTCAATTGCTTTTGGTTGTTGTTACAACAGTGTCCAGCCATTTTATTGTAAAGGAGATTTTTGGAAGCAACCTGTTGGGCTTGATAGGGGCTATGTGTGGCCTTGTGTTGGGCTATGTCATCATTAAAGCTGAAGAGAAACTCAAGGATATACCGCTTAAGACCATAATTGGAAGCATGACGGGTCTTGTCATAAGCCTCGTTGTTGCAAATCTTTTTATTTCAAGACTATTGTTGACCATCATAAAAGACATACCAATTACACTGCCTATTTATGTACTCATCTATTTTGTTTTGGGATATATGGGGTTCAGGATAGGGGCTAAGAAAACCCAAACCCTTGACCTGTCCAAGCTACCCCTGTTTGAAAAGATGGACGAGAACGAGAATGCAAAGATTGTTGATACAAGTGCAATCATTGACGGAAGAATAGCCGATGCGTGTGAGACAGGTTTTGTTGAGGGTACATTTATTATACCGCAATTTGTTCTATATGAAATACAGCACATTGCCGACAACCAGGACCCTGCCAAACGCATAAGGGGCAGAAGGGGTCTTGACGTGCTTCACAGGTTGCAAAAACAGACCTTTGTTAAAATAAAGATAGTGGACTACGATTTCCCAAAGCTGAAAGACGTTGATACCAAGCTTATTGCCCTCGCAAAAAAACTAAACGGAAAGATCCTCACAAACGATTACAACCTTAACAAGGTCGCAGAACTTCAGGGTGTTGAGGTTTTAAACGTGAACCAACTGGCAACCTCTTTGAGGCCGGCCATACTTCCTGGCGAACAGATGAACACACGAATTATGAAAGAAGGCAAAGAACATGGTCAGGGCATCGGATATCTCGAGGACGGAACCATGATTGTTGTGGATGATGCAAAAAAACTCCTTGGCAAAAACGTAGATGTCATTGTAACGAGTGTGTTGCAAACAACATCCGGACGAATGATATTTGCCAAAATAAAAGAACAGGCCGAAGGGGAGTATTATTCTCCTGATGAATACAAAAACGAGGAACAGGTGAGATAATTATGAGAACACTTGCAATTGTGCTGGCTGGCGGTGCCGGTAAACGAATGGGTACTGCCACTAATAAACAGTTTCTCCTCCTGGAAAATATGCCCATCATTGTGCGTACGCTTCAGATCTTTGAAGAATGCAGACCAGTCGATGGGGTCTATCTTGTTGTGAATCAAAAGGACCTTCCGGTGATGCAGGAAGAAATACTCGAAACATACAAATTCAACAAGGTATTGAAGCTCGTTATAGGTGGGCGGCTAAGACAAGACTCGGTAAGAAACGGGCTCGAGGCCATTGAAAATCCATGCGATATAGTGATCATCCACGATGGGGCGCGACCTTTTGTGTTGCCTTCATTTGTCGAAAAGGGCATCTTTTTGATGGAGATGTTTGATGCGGTAATTCCTGCCCTTCCTGTCAGGGATACTATAAAAACAGTATCCAAAGAAGGATTTGTGATGAAGACACTCGAGAGGGATTCTTTATGGAGTATCCAAACGCCGCAGACATTCAAATATGAACTGATCTTGAAGGCATACAGGGACGGCATGAACAAGAAGCTTTACGGTTTTGATGACGCAACCTTTCTTGAACATATGGGAAAGAAGGTAAAGGTTATTGAAGGTTCACCATACAACATAAAAATAACAACGCCCGAGGATCTGATTATAGCGAAGGGTATGCTCTCCCAGTTGAGGGGTAGCGACTGATATTTTTTAGTCGGGATGGTTTGAGGCCTTTTTTGTATTTCTTTTTCGACATTTAGAGGCGAAGAGGGTGAGTTTTCTTTGAGAGTTGGGATCGGATTCGATGTGCATCGCCTGGTTGATGGCAGAAGGCTTTTTCTTGGGGGTATTGAAATCCCTTTTAGTAAAGGCCTTCTCGGTCATTCCGACGGTGATGTACTTATACACGCGGTAAGCGATGCCCTTCTTGGGGCCATTTCTGAAAGTGACATAGGCCATTTTTTTCCAGATTCTGATCGGGGTATCAAGGGAATAAAGAGCGAGAACATATTGTCCTTTGTTGGTAGGTTGTTGAAAGATAAAGGCTTTAAGATAGAAAACATCGATGCGGTTGTTATTGCGGAAAAGCCGAAGATTCTTCCTTACAGACAACAAATGATAGAAAGCATGTCGAGAATCCTTCAAATAGATGCTACACGGATAGGCTTAAAAGGAAAAACAACCGAAGGATTGGGGTTTACTGGACAGCAAGAGGGCATTGCCGCATATGCCGTGGCGTTGGTGGAAAAAGATATGGAACAATGGCAATCTGTGACCGGTGAATTAAACCTGCTTGCCTGATTCAAAAACATAAAATGCGGTTAAAACGATAATCTCAAAAACAATACAAATGCCCATGAACAATATCATATCCTATATAAAAGACGTTTTCAGAAGTCTTTCCTTGAAGACACAGCTTCTATTAATCTTGCTTTTCTTGCTTGTTATCTCGATAAGTTCTTTGATAATCATCTATTCAAGGACTGAGAATTTAGTGATCGAGAAGGTGACAGAAAACATAGACGACATAACAAAGGCTATCCAGATAAGTGTAGAAGAGCTCACATACCAGGGTAGCAGCACGGAAAGACTGAAAAGCTATGTAGATATGTTGAACAAAAAGGGTATCAAAGAGATATCAATTTTAAGCGATAGTTCGGAGGTTATAGCGAGCTCTGACCCTAAGAAAATAGGGACAAAGGAAAAGATAAGCGAAAAAAGGGTTACAAGAAAAAAGGACTTGATGATAACCGCTCGCCTCGGAGAAGAAAGTAAAAAGGAAGCCCAGCGTCTTTATAATGTTATAATGCCGGTATCGATACAAGGACAGAACATAGGGTATATCCATATTAATATGGTTTTGGATGATTACAAGCTTCTTCAAGAAAAAAACCATATGAAGAGGATTTTGAGCACATTGTTTGCCTTTAGTATTGGCATTATATTCAGTCTGTTGATCGCAGAAAAGTACTCTGAGCCTATCAAGAATATTGCGAAGGCGAGCAAGAGGATTGCAGAAGGCGAACTTGTAAAGATAAGAGACAAGGGACACAGAAAGGATGAAATAGGTGTGCTGATAAGAAGCTTCAATGAGATGGTGGACAAACTCAGCGAGAGAAAGGAACTGGAAGAGAAGCTCAAAAAAACCGAACAGCTCTCCATGATAGGACAGCTATCCTCTGGTATAGCACACGAAATAAGAAATCCGCTTAACTTTTTATCTTTGTCTGTCGGCCACATTAAAGAGAGAATATACGAGGAGAACATTGAAGACAAGGATGAGCTTGTTAAGCTGCTTAACGATGTAACAAAAGAGATATACAGGATAAATGAACTGATCCATAATTTTCTTTTTCTTGGTAAACCAATTGTGCTACGCAAGGATTTTGTCGAGCCGGAAGCCCTGATAAACGAGGCATTATACACCCTGAAGGACAAGATAAGGGAGGGAATAGAGGTAAAGACCGTCTATAATCAAAACTGCAAACAGATATACTGTGACCGAGAATACATGAGGCTATGTCTTATCAATCTGATTCTCAATGCAATCCAGGCCATTGAGGACAATGGCGAGGTGCGAGTTGAATGCGATACCGAAAACGGTTATTCGTACGTATCTGTCCATGATAATGGTGCTGGTATCGGTCCCGACGAACTTGATAAAATATTTGAGCCGTATTATTCTACAAAAAAACTTGGAATTGGATTGGGCTTAAGCGTAACTAAGCGGTTTGTGGAGGAACACGGCGGAACGATAACAATTACAAGCGCGGTCGGCAAAGGGACAACCATTACAATAAAGGTACCACACCATGAAGTTTAATACAGGCACTATTCTGTTGGTAGAAGACGACAATCACCAAAGAGGCATTATCAAGACAATTCTAACAAAGGAGGGTTTTTTTGTAGAGGATGTAGACTGTGGTAAAAAGGCCATAGAACAGATTAAGGCCAGCTCTTTTGATTTGGTTGTAACAGATCTGAGGCTACCCGATATTGATGGCACGGAGGTTATAAAGGAGGTCAAAAGGCTCGACATGGCGTGCCATGTAATAATTATTACAGCATTCGGTTCAATCCCTTCAGCGATAGAGGCTACAAAGCTTGGCGCCTTCTATTACCTTGAAAAGCCTTTCGAGAAGGACCAGTTGCTCATCATAATAAACAATGCGATGAACCAGGTAAGGCTTCTGAAAGACAACATCATGCTCCAGGATCAACTCCATGAGAAGTTCAGTCTCGATAATGTTGTGGGTGTACACGGGAGAATGGAGGAGCTTTATAAAATCGTTAAAAAGGTTGCACCGACAAATTCTACGGTTCTTATATATGGAGAAAGCGGTACAGGCAAGGAGCTCTTTGCAAAAAGCATCCACTATAACAGTCCAAGGAGAAACAAACCCTTTTTTGCAATCAATTGTGCAGCGATACCCGAAACGTTGCTTGAAAGCGAACTGTTTGGGTATGAGAAGGGTGCATTTACCGGTGCCATGACCCGCCATGCGGGTTTATTTGAACAGGCAAACGGGAGCAGCCTTTTTCTGGATGAAATAGGAGATTTAACACTGAGCACACAGGCAAAACTGTTAAGGGCTATCCAGGAGAGGGAGATTCGCAGGATAGGCGGTTCCGAAAACATAAGGCTTGATGTGAGGATTATTGCGGCAACGAATAAAAAACTGGAAGAAGAAATAGCGAAGGGCGCCTTTCGTGAAGACCTTTATTACAGGCTAAACGTCATAGCCTTTTCAGTCCCACCGTTAAGGGAAAGAGTGGCTGATATTCCGCTACTTGTAGAGCACTTTTTAAGCAGGCTGAATGAAGTCCATAGCAGGAAAAAGACCATCTCAAACGAGGCACTTCAGATTCTCATGAAATACCGATGGCCAGGGAATGTAAGACAGCTCGAATCTGTTATGGAAAGGGCATATATTATGTGCGAAGATGATGTTGTTAGTGCGGACTATATGCCAGAAGAGGTAAAGCAGGAAAAGGCAAAGAACCTATCGAGTAATTTCGAAATACCCGACGAAGGTTTAAGTCTTGAGGAAATCGAGCGTGAATTGATTAAAAAGGCCTTGATGAAGGCCGAAGGGAAGATTTCACATGCTGCAAAATATCTCAATATGTCATACGATAAACTGTGGTTTAAGGTCAAGAAGTTAAGGGAAAAAGGCGATCCCCTCGACTTTACCAAATAAATAAAACATGTCTTTTGTTCCAGAAGATAGAAAATATTTACAAAAGTTTCTGAAAATTTATCTGTTTGAAGTTGAAGCTATATGCATCTTCATCGAGGAATTCCTCGTAGCTTACCTCTTTGGCGACCATGCTGCTACCACACTCAGGGCAGAATATATTCACTTTCTCTCCGGAAAGGAATAAAAAACCGCACATATTGCAAACATATTCATCAGGCATTCTCACCTTGTTCCTCCTCTTTTGCAGCGCAGTCATGTTTTTCTCTGTATACCATGTTTATAATACACCTTGTTCTATAAGGGCAATAATCGTTAGGATGAGGACATGGTCTTTTGTTTATATCAATGCGCTCTTTATATTTTTCACAAAAAAATGTTTGTACATCCAAACCTTATTTCCAAGTCATTATATGCATGGTTCCAAAGAAAGTCAACAACGTATAACAAGCCGATATCATTTAAAATATTCGCTTATAATTACATCAAAGTTTTTGCGTATGGTGTTTTTACCGCGTACGATTTCTCCATGTCCTGGAATGAGGTATTCAACAGAGAGTCTTGAAAGCTCTTTAATGCTCTGTGCAAGCATCTTGATGTCGCCGCCGTACAGGTCTGTCCTTCCAACACCCATATAAAAAACAGTATCCCCCGAAATAAGCACCTTTTCTTCTTCCCAGTAAAGACAAATCGAGCCCGGAGAATGTCCTGGCGAAGGGATGATCCTGAAGGTTTTGTCCCCGAGTTGTATCTTACCCGGTTTAAGAAATATTTTAAAAGGCATCTTATTTATATGACAACCTGTGGCAAGAAAAAGCTCTTTGCCGTCGTTGTTAAGGTATTCGTACTCTGTTTTGCTAATGCCTTTCAGTACATTATCATTAAATCTGTCGATAGCTTCTATATGGTCCGGATGCCCGTGGGTACATATGATAAGCCTCGCGTGATCAAGCGATTTCCCATCGCGGGCCATCCCATCTATTACATGCCTAAAAAGGTGTGTATGACCCGGGTCGATGATCAAAGGTATTTTGCCGTCGATGAAAACTGTGTTGCAATTGTTTTCTTGAAAAGACATCCATGGGTATACATAGAGGTCATTCAATAGCTTCATATGATCTCCTCCTGTTTTCTCCTTTTTCTTTAACCGTAATCATTTTATATACATGCCAGATTCAAGCGCAAGGGTTGAATCATAAAAGCATGCTGGGCATTATATCTTCAGCTTGTCGATGTCTACATCGAACCTATTGACAATGTGTTTCTCGGGCTCCTTGTTGTTAATCTCTAAGGTTATCCTGTTCGAGTTGTATTTTGCGTAGCTACCAATGATATTTGCTGAAACAGCGATATTTTCACCCGTATAAGCCCCCTTGATAATGCCAACAGGGCCACTAAAATCTGAGGGGCACAACAATATGTAGGGCTTTTGCCAATGTGCAACCAGCCTTTCGTTTTCGGTTTCATTTCTTCCTATTATCAATTTTGTGTCCGATGATAGCCTGAAATGTCTGCCTATACTCAAAAACTCTACATCTTGCATGTTAAAATTCTTATCATAAAAAAAGAGGTCTCTTAGTTTTCTGGAAAAGGCCTCGTCCGTCAGCAGACAACCACCCCCCGGGCTACTGTATTCATTTAAATTGAACAGCTTGACGAGTTTGTATTGTGTCTCTCTAGACCTGCCTGAGATATTGAGGAGTCTTGATCTATCTATAATGCCTTCTGTTTCGGGGATCGAGGGTTGAAAATGTCGGGCGGAGAGAGGTCTTACAATGAGGCCTGTTAGCCCGCTTTCTCTTTCTATGATATGTATTGCATCTCTTCTTTGAGACATTGGTCTTTGACCGAGTACTTCGCCTGTCACAACGAAGCCCGCATCTTCTTTGGCCATTAACTCTTTGGTTTTTTTGAGCATAAAACACCTGCAGTCTATACATGGATTCATGTTTTTGCCATAGCCATGTTTGGGCGTTTTTACAACATCAACATACTCCATGCCTTTATGAATCAGAATAAGTCTTATACCCAATTCGCGGGCAGCCCGCTCTGCCTGTAACCCCTTGATTTTATCCCTTTTACTGCTAAACGGGGAAGTAAAATGTAGGGCAACAACCTTTATTTCCTGGTCGATTATCAGCTTGACCGCAAGGACACTGTCCAGTCCGCCTGACAATAATGCAATTGCTTTTTTGTTCAACGTTGTCATCTTTTGCTAAAACGGCTCATCAATAGTTAGTTGGTTGGCCTATGTGAGGTCAAATCGTTTGTCGTTCAGGTTTTTCTCGCCCGCACCAGAAGTATAAACTGTATAGTTTTCAGTTTTATAGAATTCCAGGAATGTTCTCTTCCAGGGTGTTGAGTTTTATCCCTGATTCAACGCCCGGCAATGGCATAACGGGGTTTGTAAGAAGAAATGTCCCTGATTTTATCCAGTCCTTCAGGGTAGTCGCTATTTCAACTGCCTTTGAATAGCTCGATATAGGATAGGTGGGCACTTCCTTGCCGTTAATAATGATTTTTCCAGATTTTAGTTGGGCGTAATTTACCTCGCCGATACTCTTTGGTATCCTGTTTGGGTAATCGTTTCCATAATCGACGACCTGTGCCCAGAAGTCCTCGTCGCTCCTCGACGTAAAATAGGCCATTTCTTCATCCAGCACAGGAATGGGAATGCCCAAACCCACAAACATAGAAACGCCGTAACCAACAAAACTTGCACCCTTAATGTAGCTGCTATTCATCGCTTTAGCATCGCCGACAACAGCTATGGTTCCGGCTCCGGCCCTTGGTAGGCCGTCCGGACTACGCTGTGCACAGGGGTTATGCTGTGTGCCGTTCCATGCAACATACCCTATACCTCCGCCGAGGAATATCCTTGTACCTATTCCAATTGTTTTATATTTGGGGTCTTTCAGTAATGGCGAAAGCTGCCCGGCGCTGCAGTAGTTTGCACTGTGCATGTGTGGTCTTACAATGCCCATGTAAGTGTAAATGACCTTTTTTGAAAGATTAACCGCCACATTGTAATTCTGATACGCATTTCTTGGGTTGTAAAGGTACGCCTCGTTTACCGTTTCTTTGTTTATATATGTTTCAATATGTTTTCTTGGATAGCAGTCGGTACCATACGCTGTTGAAACAAGTCTTATATTTTTTCCACTGATGAACTCTTCGATTACATGTGCGCCACCATACTTGAATGCGCCAGGGTAAACCATGTTTCTCGGATCATCCTCGGGGATTGCCGTGGCACCCAGATATACATCTACGGCTGCTATGCCTGTATAAGCCGGCACATCGTTGAGCAGGCATTTACCGCCACCGATCTTGATCCTTGGCTTTGAGTGTCCGAGATTTATGAACATGCCGCTGCTGCACATCGGCCCAAACGTGCCTGTTGTTACGACATCCACATAATCTGCGGCCTTTTTCGTTCCTTTGTCTTTTGTTATTTCTACCATTTCCTCCGCGGTAACCACTACAGCCTTTCCGCTTTTGATCTTTTCGTTTATTTCATCTATTGTTTTCAATGTATACTCCTAAAATAGATTCCAGCGCCAAAAGCCCCAGAGGGTTCCATGCCTTTAATATCATAAATCCAAACCTGTCTATAAAGTATCTATCCTTCAGGGTTTTGGCGGTTGTTGTTATTAACGCATTTTAAATTATACACCAAAAAGATATCTTTTAAAACTCTTTAAGGAAAAATCAGGTCAATGAGACGTTGAATTTGATTTCCGCTTCAGACCTTCTTCCGTAGATAGGCATTAAACTATCAGTCATAGCCGACATTGACGAGGATTTTTTCAAGCCTTCTTTGATTATTGCCTCGCCGGTGATGTTTTTCGAGTAGCCTTTATCAATAATAATGCTTTTACCGATGTCCAGCAGATGTTTTTCGCAGACGTTAACCCCTGTTCCAAAGCATATACAAGGCATATTAACAAATTCTTTTATGTGTTCGGGCTTGATGGCGGTATATTCTCTGATTCTCTCTATCTTGCCATGTGTTACGAAATAGAGCGAACAGAAGACCTCATTCTTTTTAGCATCTATGAGAGGACACAAGAAATGGTTTTCCATAAATGAGAAAGGGGATGCAAGCACATCGAGGGTGGGTATTCCCGTTATGGGGACGTTCATTCCTGAGGCAATCCCTTTGCAAAAGGCAAGGGCAACCCTTATGCCGGTGAACGAGCCCGGGCCCAACGTAACGATTATTGCACGGACATTCTCGAATGTAAAATTGTTGGAAGACAGCATTTCGGAGACCTCTGTTCCTATTACACCCGAGGGGATCCTCATATTTCCTATACGCCTCTCTTCAATAATCCTGTTGTCCGAGGCAATAACAATATTAAGAAAGTCCAGGGAGTTGTCTATACCAAGGATAATCCTATCTTCCATAGAATATACGCATAAGGTCATTGAAAAAGGCAAGAACCATGATTGCCAGAAGTACCCCCATGCCAGCCTTTTGTGCAATGTCAATGAACCTTTGCGAAATTTTTCTCCTTATAATGATCTCGACCAGATGGAACATAATATGTCCTCCGTCAAGTATAGGTATCGGCAGAAGATTGATTACAGCGAGGTTGATGCTGATAATAGCAATAAAATATATGAGATTTTTTGCCCCTTCCTTTGCCTGTTTTCCAGCAACCTCGAGGATCAACAGGGGACCGCCGACCTGTTTCGGCGATATGCTACCCTCTATCAATTTGACGATCCCGACAATGGTGATCCTTGTAAGGTTGTATGTCTGTATCCCTGCCTTTCCAACAGCGCCTATCAGCGTTTCCTTTTTTGTCAGAAACTCATTGGATGCGGTGATGCCTATGACCTTTCTTTTTATCGTTTCACCAAATATATTCTTGCTTTCTATCTCCTTGGGGGATATCTGGTAGTCTAGTGTGTTTCCGTTTCGGTTGACCGTAAAAGTCAATATATGTGCCTTTGAGTTCGACACTAAGTCCATCAACTCCGACCATTCAGTTATACTTTGGCCGTTGATGCTTGAAATCATATCACCTTCTCTTATACCGGCTTCGTAGGCGGGGTATCCTGTCTCCACCTTCCCTACTTTTGTTGACAGTACATTGTAGCCACTCAAGAAAACGCAATAAAAAAGAAAAAACGCAAAAATGATATTGAAAAATGGACCAGCGAAGGCAATGAGAATCCTGACAAATGGAGGTTTGTGTGAATAAGACCTGCTGATTTCCTCCTCTTTTACCTCATCATCAGGGGACTCGCCGAGTAGCTTTACATATCCCCCCAGAGGAACCGCAGATATTGCGTATTCTGTCTCTGCCCTTTTGATGTTAATAAGCTTTTTGCCGAATCCGAGAGAGAACGCAAGCACTTTTACGTTTGCAAGTCTTGCAACAAGGTAATGCCCCAGCTCATGCACAAGGATGAGGAGGCTAAGCGCAATAAATCCGTAAACCACATTCATGACAATACTAGGCATATGACTCCTTTTTTATTATTTCTTCTGTATATCTCTTCGCCCAATTATGGATTTCCCATACAGTATCAATGTCCTCAATAACGGAAAACCCTTCATGGTGTTGCAGGGTTTTTTCAATAAATAACGGTATGTCCGTAAACCTTATTCTGCCCTCTATAAACGCCTCTGAAACAACCTCGTTTGAAGCGTTCAACACAACCTGTGCCCCATCCCCTGCGTTTAAGGCATCGAAGGCAAGCTTAAGCGAGGGAAATTTGCCTGTATCAGGGGGATAAAACCTCAATTTTTGTAATTTTTCCAGGTTCAACTGGACAAACGGAAGGTTCTGAATTGCGCCTTGGTTGATTGCATAGGCAATAGGTATTTTCATATCAGGTGAGGCCATATAAACAAAAAAAGAGCCATCTTTTAATGTGATCATGCCGTGCACAATGCTCTCAGGATGAACGACCACCTTTATCCTCTTAGGTTCAAAACCAAAAAGCCACCTTGCCTCTATCACTTCAAGCCCTTTGTTCATCAAGGTTGCAGAGTCCAGGGTAACCTTTTTCCCCATCTTCCAGGTTGGGTGATCGAGCGCTTCCTCTGGGCTCACAAGGTGTAACGCCTTTTTTTGATGCCTTCTGAAGGGACCGCCCGAGGCGGTTATTGTAATGTGTGTAACATCTTCCGGTCTTGTACGTTTGAGCAATTGAAAGATTGCAGAGTGTTCGCTATCAACAGGGTATAGTTTCGCCGCATATTTATCGAGCAGTTTCGATACAATCCTCCCGGCCATTACAAGGCTTTCTTTATTGGCGAGTGCGAGTACTTTATTCATCTTCAGCGTTTCGATTGTTGGCATAAGCCCAGCGCTTCCAGGCAGTGCATTCAATACAATCTCTCCGTCCGTGTAGAGCATCTCCTTTATGCCCTCGATGCCGAAAAGAAGACGTGCCCCATCCGAATGAACCTTTTCCTTCATCTCTTTGTCGAATATACAGACATATTTTGGTTTAAACCTTTTTATCTGTTTGTTTAGCAGTTCGATGTTCTCCTTGCATGCAATACCTTCAACCTCAAAGCTATCGAACTGGTTTTCTATGACCTCCATCGCAGATCTGCCGATTGAGCCGGTTGAACCCAATATTATTACCTTTTTTTTCACCGCAACACCTCTTTAGTGAAATTCAAAGCACGAAACAAAAAACCCCCCAAGCCCTAAACCATGATTGTATTCTGATATCCAAATATTACAAACGGCTCTGAACATTGGATATTGTTCAGGGTTTAGATTTTGTATTTAAGAAATTATTCTCCTCATAATTTTACACCATTTAAATAATGATACAAAAAAGGTGCTGTAAACATAAAGCTGTCCATGCGATCGAGTATGCCGCCGTGTCCCGGGATCAGCCCGGAGGAGTCTTTTGCCGCACAAACCCTTTTGCCGGCAGATTCGAGTATATCTCCTGCCTGCGCAAGTATCCCCATTATAATACCTATTATGGAAGCCTCTTGCAATCCGATGCCCATAGTCTTTGCCGAAAGCATTATAACCATCGTGCTGCCCAAAATTGCACCAAACAGGCCTTCATAGGTTTTTTTTGGGCTTATCAGGGGCACGAGCCTTCTTTTTCCAAAATTCTTTCCCAAAAGATACGCACATGTATCGCTTGCCCAAATTGTTAGAAGTAGTATAAAAGGAACAGAAAGCCCCGTCTGCTTTAAGAGTGACAGGTGATAAAGCGGGAAAATAACGAATATCTCGCCAATGAAAAAAATAAAAATACCTTTAAGGATCCCTTCGTTTATACCAGGTTTTTTACTTTCACCTTTCATTATTTTATAAATCAAAAAGATAAGAGGTACAAACAATAGACAACCTGCATAATAAAAAAACAATTTGAAGTACAGAGGAATAATGCACAAAACAGTAAGAACCAGAAGCACATATCTTTCGTCTGTCCCTGACATTGATGCCAGTTCAAAGATCGCAATTAGCGCAATTAATAAGAGCATAATGGAAAACCACGTATCGGGCAAAAAATAAAAGGCCGATGCAATAAAAGGTGCAATGCAAAAAGAAGCGACTAACCTTTTCTTAAGCTCTCCCACTTGAATTTTCCTTTACACTTCCAAAACGTCTCTCTCTTTTTGTATACTCTGTCAGCGCTTTCATATAAGCATCTTCTCTGAAGTCGGGCCAGAGTGTATCTGTAACATATATCTCTGTATACGCAATCTGCCATAGCAAGAAATTGCTAACCCTTATCTCCCCGCTTGTCCTGATCAGTAAATCTGGATCAGGCATGCCTTTCGTGTATAGATAACCTTGAAAGACATTTTCATCTATGTTTGTTATGTGCCCCATTTTTACGTCATTTATAATCTCTCTGACGGCGTTAAGGATTTCTTCTCTGCCGCTGTAGCTTAGCGCAATATTAAGAGAAAGCGATGAATTATTCGATGTCTTTTGCATGGCCGCATTAAGTTGAGTCTGCAATCTTTTTGGAAAGTCCATAATGTTGCCTACAACACGAAAACGTATATCCTCGTCCATCATCAGTTGCAATTCACTTTCAAGAAAACTACCGAGAAGCGTAAGTAGTTTTTTAACTTCTGCCCTTGGCCTTGTCCAGTTTTCTTTAGAAAATGCATAAAGCGTCAGAAATGGAATGTGCAATTTTCTTGTTAAGGTAACGATGTTTCTGACTGACTCAAGTCCATGTATGTGCCCCTCTGCACGCGGCAAACCCCTCATTTTTGCCCATCTGCCGTTTCCGTCCATTATTATTGCAACGTGTGCCGGGAGCTTGGATTGTTCAAGCTTAGACATTAAAGGTTCAGATCTCCAGAATTTCTTTTTCCTTTTCGGAATAAATCTTTTCAGCAGTTTGAATATATTTGTCTGTTGTCTTCTGGACATCCTCTTGTTGTTTATGAAGGTCATCCTTTGAGATGAGCTTGTCTTTTTCCATCTTTTTTAGCTTTTCGTTTATGTCCCTTCTGACATTCCGCATGGCAACCTTTGTGTTTTCAAGCATTTTGCTGCCAATTTTTGTAAGCTCTTTTCTCCTCTCCTCTGTAAGTTTAGGAAAAACGAGCCTTATTACCCTGCCATCGGACATTGGATTAACGCCGAGGTCTGATTTCTGGATCGCCTTCTCTATTTCTGATATTGCTGAGTTGTCCCATGGCTGAATGGTAATGGTTCTGCTGTCCAATACCCCAATTGTAGCTACCTGATTCAGTGGGGTGGGTTGATTATAATATGTTATTTTTATATCATCAAGAAGCGAAACGCTCGCAATGCCAGTCCTTAGCTTTGACAGGTCCTTTTGAAGCGTTGATGTTGACTTTTTGAGTTTATCTTCAAGCTCAATCGTTATGTCATTAGTCATAGTGTATCGACCCCCTTAACTATAGTTCCTACAGGCTCCCCAAGCACCGCCTTTTTCAAATTGTCTTTCTTTTTGATGTTTGTAACTATTACGGGGAGGTTGTTGTCCATGCAAAGGCTTATAGCGGTTGCATCCATCACCTTCAACCCCTTGTTGAGTACGTCTATATAGGAAATTTCAGAAAAGAACACCGCATCACTGTGGACTTCAGGATCCCTGTCGTATACTCCATCCACTTTTGTTGCCTTCAGAAGTACATCTGCCCCTATCTCAAGGGCTCGAAGCGCCGCTGCAGTGTCTGTGGTGAAAAAGGGATTTCCAGTGCCACATGCAAACACAACAACCCTGCCTTTTTCCAGGTCTTCTATGGCCTTTTTATTGAAATATGATTCGGCAATCTTTTCTACCTGCAACGCACTCTGTACCCTTGCGGCTATACCTGTTTTCTTAAGTGCATCCTCAAGTACAAGGGCATTCATTAGTGTTGCAAGCATACCCATATAATCACCTGTTACCCTGTCGATGCCCTGTTTTTCTGCCCTCATGCCCCTATAAATGTTTCCGCCACCTATTACAATGCCTATCTCTACCCCGAGTTCTTTTATGCCCTTGATTTGAAACGCAATATCCCTTACGGTTTCCGGGTCAATGCCGTGGTCCTCTTTTCCTATTAGTGCCTCGCCGCTAAGTTTTAGAAGAATCCTGTTAAATCGCATATTATTCTGCTGCTGTTTCTCCGAGTTGAAAACGCACAAAACGCTTTATGATGACATTTTCACCAATTTTTACGACAAGGTCCTCCAGCAGCCCCTTAATTGTTATATCGGGGTTTTTAATAAATGGCTGTTCCATCAGACAGACTTCCTGGTAAAACTTTTCCATCTTTCCTTCCGCTATTTTGTCAATAATCTTTTCTGGTTTTCCTGAATCAAGCGCCTGTCTTTTGTATAAGTCCTTTTCCTTTGCCTTTACGTCCTCGGGAATGTCCTCCCTTTTGACATACAGAGGAGTTGCCGCAGTAACCTGCATAGCAACATCTTTTGCAAATTCCTGAAAATCCTTGGAATTTGCGGCAAAATCTGTTTCGCAATTCACCTCAACCATTACACCAACCTTGCCTCCGGTGTGTATATATGATGCAATTACACCTTCGGATGCTGCCCTGCCCGATCTTTTTTGTAATTTGGCAAGACCTTTTTCTCTCAAGTATTCAACAGCCTTTTCCATGTCGCCATTGGCATGTTTTAATGCCTCTTTGCAATCCATCAGGCCAACGCCTGTTTTTTCTCTTAATTTTTTTACAAGTTCTGCTGATATATCCATCAATCCTCCTTTAATTAACCCATAACCCATAGAAAAATGGTCGTCATACACCCTGTAATCTTTTGTAAGGCCGCCAATCCTTTTGCGATGGGCAATGAGTCGATTTTAACAGTTTAATGTTTTGTTGATTTACTGTTCGTAAAATTCCTCATATTTTTCTTCGAGCAGGCTTTCATCGACAAAAGGCTTGGGTTCCTCAGCGGGTTCCTCGTCCTTCCCTTGGAATTCCTCAACATACAGTTCCTTGCCTTCGAGAACTGCATCGGCAATTTTCATTGTTATAAGTTTGATTGCCCTGATAGCATCGTCATTTCCTGGTATTATGTAATCTATGTCGTCGGGGTCACAGTTTGTGTCTACAATGCCTACGGTGGGGATGCCGAGTTTTTTTGCCTCTTTCACCGCTATATATTCCTTCTTGGGATCAACAATAAAGATTGCGCCAGGCAAACGGTCCATATCCTTAATGCCGCCTATATTTTTTTCGAGTTTTGCAATCTCCTTTTCTATCCCGATAGCCTCCTTTTTTGGGAGCACCTTAAATACATCGCTTTCTTTTAATTCCTCATATTTGCGGAATCTTTCTATGGTTTTCTCGATTGTCTGGAAGTTTGTCATTGTGCCGCCAAGCCACCTTACATTCACATAAAATGCGCCACACCTTGTTGCCTCTTCGCGGATAGCCTCCTGGGCCTGTTTTTTTGTACCTACAAATAGGATGTATTCGTTTCTCGACGCAACCTCTCTTACAAAATTGAAAGCCTCTTTAAACATTTTTAATGTTCTTTGCAGGTCAATGATGTATATGCCGTTGCGAGCACCGAATATGTAAGGCTTCATCTTTGGATTCCATCTTTTTGTCTGGTGTCCGAAATGTACGCCTGCTTCGAGTAATTGTTTAATGGTTAGGTTAGACATTGATCCTCCTGGTTTTTTTATCTTCCGCTCATTCGCATTTCAACAACAGACAGATGTCTGCACCTTGTTGTTGATTGAATGGCGTGCAAATTAAACTGCGTGGTATAAATACCATATGATTTCAAATATTTCAAGAAAATTTGAGGGTTGTTTTTTTATTAGCTCGGCGATTCATGTTTATAGTGTTGTTAGATGTGATTTATATCATCTTTGTCCTCGCCACCCTTTATCCTTTTCTCGAGGTATTCTCTCGCAATGTCTTTGCCTCCAAGACCGATGGCAATTGCTGCTGCAAGCACAAGCCCGCCGAAAATAATTATGAATGCTGCAACTACGGTGTCCTTTCCCACACCAAGTTGTTCGAGAGCCATGGTTGCAGCGAGCAAGAATACTGCGAACCTGGTAAATTTTCCAATAAGACCGGAGCTTTTAACCCCTGCGTTCACCGATGCAATAAGGATTGCCCTTGCAAAAAAACCGCTTAAAATATAGCCGAGCACAAGAATAAATGCTGCAACAAGGATGTTTGGAAGATACATAAAAAGCTTCTCGATAAGGTGCTCGACGGTGGGAATTTTCAGGTTCTGCATTGCTATGATGATAAATGTGAATACAATAATCCACTCAACAATTTTAGATATAAGCACGGAAAGGGGTTCCTTTACCCCTCCTTTCGAGAGAACCTCAAAAATACCAAAACGTTCAGCAAATCGGTCAACCTTGACTGCCTTCAAGATGCGCGATATCACTATTTTTAACAGATAGGCAACAACAACCCCAGCGATGAGTATAACAATAGACGTGAGCAGGTTTGGAAGAAAAACAAGCATATTTTCATAGCATTTTTGAAGCGGCTCTATAAATATTCTTTGAACGATGTTCATGGCTGTTCTCCTCTTACGACCAACCTTGAAGCAGGTTGCCTTTCAATGCCTCGAAGGTTAAGCAAAGTTTTTCAATTCTTTCCTCAACTTCTTGTCCGTTGCTCTCCATGTTTTCGATTATAAACGAGGCGGTTCTTCCAAGATAGAGTGGTGTTATCGATTTTATAAGATGTTCCTTGTTCATCACCTTTTTGTGTGCAGCGAGCGCAAAGCTGTATACTATCTCTGCCCATACATCGTCCGGCAGCCTTAAGCCATCGATAGATTTCGTTGAAAGCTCGCCAAGCAAATGTGTAATGTTTTCCGAAAGGATACTTGCCCACATTGAGCTAAGCTCTTTCACGCCGATTCGGAATTTGTCCGCCATTCGCTCAATATTTATACTTACCGGTTCCAGTCCCACATCATAAAAAAAACCGAATACAGGAATATCTTCACTTTTTTCGATATCTTTCCATATCTGGTAATACTCTTCCATGAGATCAAAGGTTGAGCCTACGACCTGATAAAGCATGGCGCTCAAGTCTGCGCCAGGGTCTTTTGGGTCGTGTATCTTCGCGCCAAGATAGGACTGGCAAATCTTGTAATTGTTTGCAACCGCGGTTACCGTCATCCATATGTCTATGCCGTAGCGTGCCACATCTGTTTTCCATACATCTTTTGTCAAGAAAAACTGTGATAATTTCCCTGAGAAGCCAAAATCTCCCCCTATTGGTTGCCTGACCCTTTTTCCATAAAGTGCCCGCGTTAATGGGTAAACGATGCTGTTTGTAATAGTGCCGTCATATTTGTGCCTCTGGTATAGCGGGGCAACGTAATCAAAGTCTTTATATAGCACGGGTTTTATGAGCAATTCTATCCACTCAGGCGTTATGCTGCGCAGGTCTGAATCAACAACGGCACATGCCCTTGCATCAAGGGATGTGGCAATTTCAAATATAGTCTTGAATGCACTGCCCTTTCCAGGAATTCCATGATAGGGGGTTGCAATCTTGAAGAAGGTTTCCCTGTTGTGCGTAAGCAGTATGGATGCAAAATCATCTACGGTTGTGCTTTGAACCACTTCCATTGTTCCGTCTGTTGAACCTCCGTCAGAATTTACAAGCACAGCCCTTTTGTCAGGAAAATACTTTGCAATGCCGGCCTGCACCGCACGCACCACATGACCTATTGTCCGAGCATTGTTGTAACTTGGTATGCCGATAACGATATCTGTTTTTCCTATTGTTTTTGTTTTGGCGTACAACTCATTATCAATATTAAGCGTTTGCATGGTTATACCAAATGATCATTCCTACCCCTTTTTGCCTCGGGCAACTTGTTATGGACGAACCCTTTCAGTCGCCCTTTGCTTCTGAAGAATTAAGTTTCTCGATACAGGTATCGTATTCAGTAGAAACACCTTCCACATCAGGCTGGTGCCATTTCATAGATTTATCTTTCCCAGATTATTTATTATCCTCTTCTACAGCCTCTTGAATCCTGTCGAGTATATCAGGTATCGCCGCTGTTACCCTGTCCCAACTTGCAATGAGCGGGACGCCAAGCGGGTCTTTCATAATCAACTCTGCCGCCCTTTTTATGCCTTTTGTAAAGGTGTCAACGGCGAGGCTTTCCTCGTGCCTGTCAAAAAACAGACTGTTAATAGAGGCATCGTCTTCATATCTTTTTAGCATATCTTGGGCTGTCCTTGCGTAAGTGGCGACAAGTGTTTTAAAGAATCCGTCTGAAAAAACAATTCCTTCAGACGCCAATGTCCTGAAAATAGATTTACAAATATCAATACACATCTTGTGCAGACCCTTTGTAGCATCTTCAGCGGACAGAGATTGGTGCTTGTGTTCATAATTGTCTGCTATGTCGACCTGGCATACCCTGTTCATCGATGTGTTTCTGTAAACCTCCGCAAGGGTGCCCACCTCAAGCCCCCAGTCTCCCGGGATTTTGTTTATTCTCGCAAGGTTGATGTCCATTGAAAATTCACCGGCGAGGATATACCTGAAGCTGTCAAAAAACACAAGGAGCGGATGAAATCCTATTATCTTTTCAAGTGCCCTTACAAGCGGTGTAACAAGGAGTCTTGTGGCCCTGCCGTGCATCTTGTCAGTAACCCTTGTATAGAAGCCCTTGCAGAAACTGTAATCAAGACTGGGATTTGTAACTGGATAACAGAGTCGGGCAAGCATGTCTTTATTATAAGTGATGATATCACAATCGTGGAGCGCTATGGCATTGAATTCATACCGTGACAAAATATAACCGTAAGACATCCATACAGATCTGCCTTTTCCCTCTAATCCTGTTGGAAGGTTTTCAGACTCGATCGCCTTGTATATCTTCCTGATTCTCTTTCCGTTGTTCCATATCAGACGGGTTTTTTGAGGGAGTATTGAAAAATAGTTTTTTGCTGCAACGAACTCTTTTTCAGAGGCGGGCCCCAGAGTTATGACAACTTCCTTTATATATTGTACTTTCTGTAGCTCTTCAAGTATATTTTTGAGGGCTTCACCTTCGAGTTCACGGAAAAGGGATGGCAATACAAGCGCGATCGGTCTTTCCGAGGCGTATCGGACGAGCTTCTTTTCTATGATATCTACGTTTTCTCTCCCTAAGCGATGCAATGTAGCGACAGTGCCAGTTTGATAAAAGTCGGACATACAATGCCTCCTTGAAATGAATGACATAATATCCTGTTAGTGTGCAGATTACTGTTACCCACATTACATTACGCATATTTTTATATGGTTTGGGATTTTATGAAAGATCTGTCGATCATATGTTTTAAAGGGCTTATTGATACGTAAGCACCTATAGAGATAAGCCTATATCCAGGTTGAAGCCTTTCTTGCGGCCCATGCAAAAGGTATTGCATTTGTAAAGCATTTTACATTCGGTTAGACAATAAAATAATATAAACAAAGACAACATGAAAAACACCATTATATTTACCGATCTGGATGGCACGCTGCTTGATGACAATTATTCGTTTTTGGCAGCGCTTCCTGCCCTGAGGCTTATAAAAGAGAATCAGATTCCACTGGTTTTTTGTTCAAGCAAGACAAGAAGTGAGATAGAATACTACAGGCGCCAGATGAACAATTATGATCCATTTGTTTCAGAAAACGGTGGGGGCATATTTATACCGAAGGGCTATTTCAACGATGTTGCAATAAATACACTCGGGAAAACGGACTTTTTGGATGATTATGTTTTTTTACGACTCGGGACTTCTTATCTGCGGTTGAGAAATGCATTAAATGAATTACGCACAAAGGGCTTTTCAGTAAAAGGGTTTGGAGACATGACCATCGAAGATGTTGCCCAAACCATGGGGCTGGACGTACAACAGGCCACAATGTCGAAAAACAGGGATTTCGATGAACCATTTTTTTTCTATGGCAATACGCATGACAAAGAAGCGCTCTTTGATGAAATACACAAAATGGGACTAAAAAAGACCGAAGGGAAGATTTACCATCTGCTTGGGGACAACGATAAAGGAAAGGCAGTTTCTATCTTGACAGGGTTATACCGCAAAAAATATGAAGAGGTTTTCACGGTTGCCATTGGTGATGGGTTAAATGACGTCCCTATGTTTGAACAAGTAGAGTCATGTTTCATTGTTGAGAAAGCCGGAGGTGGACACGATGTACGCATAAACCTTCCAAACCTCATAAAAGCCCAAGGAATAGGTCCGCATGGCTTTAACAGCACAATCCAACATCTTTTTTCCCCGTTTATCAATAATTCATATGCAAAATAACAGGTTTAGTGTTTTATAGTATCTGTCACATAAATAACGATGTTGGGAAACACTAAAATAAGAATGATTGTTATTAGATTGCACAGAATAAAGGGGATGGCAGCTTTGTATATGTCCGGCATTGAAATATCATCGGGTGCGATGCCTTTAAATACAAAAAGCAGAAGGCCGAAGGGCGGGGATGTAAACCCAATGTCCATTGCAATAAGCATGATTATTCCGAACCACACCGGATTAATCTGATACTGATGAATCAGAGGCATAAAAAGGGGCAGTGTTATCATCATCATGGCTATCTGATCCATGAAACATCCAAGAATCAGCATTATGATTATCGTTAAAATAATTAACGTTGTTTTTGAAATCGAAAGGGAAGACATGAACAAGGTCATGCCGTTTCCTGCACCTGTAAAAGAGATTATTTGACCGAAGCCAACGGAGCCGGCAATAATGAGAAATATCATACAACTAATTTTTGTAGTGACCTCCAATGATTTCTTTAAGATTGCCAAATTCAGCTTTTTATAAAAGGCTGATAACACAAGCGATCCAAGACATCCCAGTGCCGCGCATTCTGTAGGTGTCGCCGCACCAAAATAGATAGGGGCGATGACAAGTATGACAACGGAAAAAAGAGGTAAGACAAACAAGAAAAATTCTTTCAGGATAGTGGTTTTGCTATGTTTTTGTGATTCGTATGCGGGGGCAAGAGATGGCTGAATCAATGCCCTTGTTATTATGTACAACGTATATAGAGATGCCATGATAAGTCCGGGCAATATGCTCCCCACAAGTATGCCCGCAACGGAGATGTGGGCAACAGAGCCAAGCACTACGGCAAGTGCGCTTGGAGGTATCATCATGGCAAGACCCCCTGAACCGATGATTGGGCCTATAATAAATGGCTTTCCATATCCCTTTTTCTTCATTTCCGGGATCAGTATTGAACCGAGCAATGCGGTATTGCTTATTGCCGAACCTGTAAGCCCGGAAAAAAACGTCGAGGCAGCAACAGAAAGTATACTCAATCTGCCCGGTATCTTCCCAAAAAACTTATCTATGACATTTAAGGCTTTGAAGGCGATGCCTGATTGAAAGATGATCTCTCCCATAAGGATGAAAAGAGGGATGGGGGTGATTGTAAAGTTGGAGAGTGCACTGTAAATGCTCAAAGAGAGTTGCTTAACACCTTGAACGCCACCCATGAAAATAAACGAACCAATAACGTTTATAAACAGAAAAGAAAATGAAACAGGTACCCCAATAAAAATGAGGATGGAAAAACTGATGAAAAAAAACAGGAGAATTGACCACCATTCTATCATTTGTTTTCGCTATCCGCTGAAAATATTTTGACAACAAATTCAATGAACATAAAAAAAGAACCTATTGGCAAAGGCATCAGTATTATCCATTTTTGTATCTCAAGCGCCTTGATGACGGGAGTTTTAAGATTGAACTGCTCATAAACTGTCCACCCGGAGAAAAAAGATATCAATAAAACCGTCAGCGCACCTATAACGCTTGACAGGCAATATAGGATTTTTCTCTTGTCACTGCCTATATTGTTTAAGAGAACGTCGAGCCTAACATGCCCATCTTTTCTTAAAACCCATGCAGCGCCCAAAAAGGTTATATAGACCTGAAGGTATTCAGAAATCTCCACAGTCCACATTAGCGGTTTGTTCAAGATTTGCCGCATTGCTACCTCGGTGCATATGGAAAACATGATAAAGAGGATTAAAAAGCCGGAAACCATTGCCATTTTGCTGATAATACAGTTCAATAGTCTTGACATATTTACCATGGTTGCAAATAAATCATTTTTTAAAAAGTTGTTTGATCCTTAAGGCGTTTGAAGGGCTTTTCACACTTATTCTATCCCAAGCAGCTTTGTCAGCATTTTTCAGATAATATTCCTCTTCCTCGCCGGAAAAATTTATTACACCTATGCCTCTATTTTTTAAAAATACCTTTTCATCATTTGCCATCTGTTGCGATAATTCATAGCTATGCCTTTCTGTTTTTTCAATAACGCTATGGAACAATCTTTTTGCATTACTGTCGAGCCTATTCCATGTTTTGAGGTTTATGAGGATACACACATCGGTTTGGTAAAAACCCGGATATACAACATATTTAATGACTTCATGCCAGCCAAGGTCAGTTACGCCAATCGATGGCCAACCGAAACCATCGACCACCCCTCTTTCAAGGGCTATATATAATTCGCCCGGGGCCAGTGTGACCGCTGTCCCGCCCAGTGCCCTTACAAAGGGCTCATAGATTGGGGTTACCCTTATCTTGAGCCCCTTAAAGTCGGGTTTCTTAATATGTTTTTTAAGGTAAAAATGATATCTGGTCCCGCCGGTAATCTTTCCAAGGTAATATATACCGAGTTTATCACTTATAAGACCCTGATAAAATTGATAGATTCCTTTGTCCCTTTCTTCCCAGGGTAAATAAGGCGAAAGTTTCATTGTATCTGCCTCGGGAAGTTGTGGAACAAAATATGCGCCAGGAAGCAAGGCAACATCAACAACACCATTTTTTAGAGCCTCGATCTGCTCAAAGGGCGGTATAGACTCAGGTCCACCAACGAATTGAAACGTAATCGTTCTATCCGATTCTTTTTCAATCATGTCTGTAAATATTTCAAAATTTTTTGACCACACGCTGTTCTTTGTTGTGAATGTAATTGTTTTCAGGGATATGGCAGCAGTTTCATTGCAGAATGCAACCAAAACCAGAAACATACACACAAATATATATAGACAACGAATCATTTTCTCGCGCTTTATGTGGGTTCTTCCATCAATGAAGACAGCTTGTCTTTGTTTATAATCATGATCTTTTGTCGCCCTTTGGATATTAGGTTCAATTTTTCAAGATAATTTAAAACATTTGTGACGGTCACCCTTGACAGACCTGTCAGGCTTGCCAGGTCTTCGTGTGTCAACCTCTTCTCTATTACAATACCGTCTTTTGTAGAAAATCCAACTTCGTCAAGAAGCTTAAGGATGATATGGACAACCCTTTTTTGGGCATCAAGAAAAGTCAGGTCTTCAACCTGCAACCCGAGTAGTCGCAATTTTCTGATTATTGAGGTTATTATAAGGAATGAAATGCGAGGATGTTTTTGTATAAGCGTTTCTGCGTCTTCAATTTTAATACAGCAAACCCTCGATGTAAGCATTGCTGTTGCCGTGGCAAAATATGGATATCGGTCAAAGGCTGCGCTTTCACCGAAAAACGTATTATTTTCTTGGATGGCAAGGATCTTTTCAGATCCATCCTCCTTAAATATGCTAACCTTTACCTTACCGTCTTTGAGAAAATAAAAATATTTACTTGGTTCACCCTGAAGATAGATTATTTCGCCTGGATTATAATTTTTTGTAGCCGATGTTGAAAGCAGAAGCATTAATTCCTCAGAAAAACCGCCTACATTATCAACTACATAAGGAGAATCTGGAAAATATTCTGCCATAAACACCCGCCTTTTCTTTAAAAATAGCATTAATGTAACGTATTTTACAGAAAAAAAGAACGTGAGCTTATAATATGGCTTAAAGAGGATGCAACCAATCATTACTTTTGAAATAATAATGACCGTGGTCGTAATCATTGCGGCATTTGGAATTATCGCCGTATTTGTTGCTGGGACAATTAATAAAGGCAGAAAAAAAGATAAAAAGATTATGAAAAGAGAAGGGCAAAACGCATCATAGAGCAGATGCATTGAGGCACATTGTAGCTTTGATGCGGGTTGTTGTTGTCCGGGAAGGGTTTTCTCTGGGTCTTCCCGGACAAACCTTTTTTATGCATCAGTTAGTCTTCATGAAATGATACATTCGCCACTAAAAATAATAGTTACAATACATTAATGGGTAAATGGCAGAGGAAGGACCTCCTTTAATCGATCTTCTTATTACGGATGATTGGATATCTTTGCCGATGATGTGGTAGCTGCCGCCATATTGGACAGACTATTACATCACTGCTATCCCTTCTTCATTCAAGGGAAAAGCATTATACATCAAAATGATGGGGAAAAAGAAGGGGCAATAAAAAACATGAAAAGAATCAAAAGTTTATAAAAACAATGGGTGGACTAAAATTGGTGAAAATAGTGGATTAGTTTTGATAAGGATTGACAACCCTGAAATATTCCATGACATTAATCTGTTGCAAATCTGTATAAATCATGTATAATGAATTATGGTATTCGAGTGGGATGCGGAAAAGAGTGAGTCTAATCTTAAGAAACACGGGATTGAAGATAAAATATGGACAGCCATATTTACAATCAGAGAAGGTGCTGTTCGTATAATTTCAGTAAGACGATCAAGAGCCAAGGAGAAAAAGATATATGAAAAAGAAACGCTTAGCCGAAACAGCAGAAGAATTTGACAAGAGATTTGATGCAGGAGAGGATGTCACAGACCTTATTGACCTCTCGAAGACCAGTATAACCCGCCCAAACAGAAAAGTACGCATAACGCTTGATATTGCAGAATCTCTTGTAAGGGATATAGACGTAATCCGTGAAAAAATAGGCGTTGATAGAGGCGCCCTTATCAAGGTATGGCTTCACGAAAAGGTCATGAAAGAGAAATTGTCTTCTGATGTTTAACAAAATTGAGTCTTTCAGGTGATTCTACAAGCAACGCTCCTTCCTGCAATCCACAATAGCACTTTTTGATAACTATAAATAAACCCATTTGTCATTACATCCCAATTTCTAATGGCCGCCATTAGCCTTAAAGTTAAAATAAATTCCATAGCCAGCGGCATTTAATATTCCATAGCAGAAATTTACTAAATCAGACTTATTAAACCTGATACAACCTTCTTTGATTATTATTACATCACTGCAATCCCTTCTTCATTCAAGGGAAAAGCATTATACATCAAAATGATGGGGAAAAAGAAGGAGCAATAAAAAACATGAAGAGAATTAAAGGTTTATGAAAACAATGGGTGGACTAAAATTGGTGAAAATAGTGGATTAGCTTTGATGATAATTGAAAGGGGCTTAACATCCCGTGGTTACCCATAGCCAGTCGTTCAATTCTTGCCTGAATACAAACACGAGCACAGATATCTTGCAGACCATCAATCCGCTGGGCAAAATGATCGGTTTTGCGAATTTCGATCATGCTATGGTTGTATTCTATTGGCTACAACATGTCAATGAGATTGTTTTATATTTTATGATGCCCAACAGCGGAACTAAGCGGTGGCACGGGTTGCGAAAGACACAAAGCGTCCCCGGTAAAATGACCCTCTCCAGAGATTGAACATCAAGATAAAAAATGCTATATATTGCCAACTCTTAAAATATTCACCAAGGAACCCAAAATGAGAACAGTCAATTTTTTTACAATCATCATTATGATGCTTTCGCTCCAATTCACTACTCACCTCCAGGCAGAAGAATTTGAATGCGGTGCCACCTGGGAACCCCAAATCTCATTTTCGGCCAGTTCCATGAAAACCAATAGTGATGGAACTGTTATCGTCGATCCACCTCATCTGCAAAATTGGTTGCGCGAGAACCTTCCAAACACCGAATCAGGAACGGTTGTAGTGCACAATATTCGCTTTGTTCCCGAAGAAAAAAACACACTAGTTTACATAAGAACGCTCCTTACTGAAAATTTTAATTTTAGTGGAAAAATTCATATTTCTATGCAAATCGCCCGCGTATCTGATCGCGGGCAAGGCGTCATATTTTTTACTAAAGAACTAGAGGCCCGCAGCATAAATGATCTCGATAGTTTTCGCGCCCCTCTGCAACACATCATAAATACCTTGCAGCCAATGTTGGCCAAAGAACTGGCACCTAAAAAAATCAAGTACGCGATAAAATCAGGTAAAGTCCAAAGAAACCCCGATGCTCCAAAACTTGAAATAGAAATCAAAGAAATTCATGACAAATATGGAAGCATAGGCTTAGATGGCGAAGGCCAAAAGCTTTATTGCTTCTCCAATCGAATTCGCGGCGATAGTTTTATGTATTATGGCAAACCCTCCCTCAAAAGTGATCAGGAAACGATCAGGAAAACCTTTTCCATCGATATAGATGAACAAATCTTTTCTTCCAGTTGTTTCAAGGAACTCTTCGCCTGCCGCAGACCGCAGGCCGTTATCGATAGCAAAGTAACCAAAATATTTGGTGTGCCGCTCATTTCTACCTTGGAAGTAATTGATTCTGAATCGGAAAAAGTCACCATCGCCTGTCCGGTCAAAATAGTAAAAGAAGCAGAGATCATATACCTAAGCCCTGAGGAAGAAAAAAAGATACGCTTTCGCGCACTTGACCATAAAAACCAACCCGTCTATGGCCTATGGTTGGATGATATGACACTAACGCCCGCCAATCTTGGAACTTTAAATTTTCGCAAGGACGTGACCCGGGATGATGGTTATACCGCTTTAACAAAGATCAAAGCGGCAAAAACGGATAAAGAAATTAAGGGTGAGTTGACCCTAGAAGTATGCAAGGACACCACCGATGATCTTTTAGGGCTTGATGAAAATAACCGTCCAGTATATTGGAATATCAAGGTGGCCCAAAAACTTGTCGTATCTGAACTTCCGCAAGTCGAAGTGGAAGTTTTCTCTGAACAAAAATTAACGAGACTAAACGATATGAAATTAAAACGCCGTGAAGAAGAAAGACAAGAATACGCCAGCGTGGTTACCGATCAAACTTTGCATCTAAAGCTCAATGCTAAATTCAATAAAAGAGAAGTAAATCCTTCCTTCAAAGATGAATCTGGGCTGGTGGGTAAGCTTATTGAGTATAGCGGCGAAGGAGAGGTGGTTCTTTCAGCCAAAACGACGACCCCTTCTACGCTACTAGATTTTAAACGAGGTTGGTTTGACACTCAAAATTGTGGCCGACAAAGTTATGATTACCGCTCCCAAGAAATAAGTCACAACTTCGTATTTCCTCGCTCCCCTGTCAAGGTATTAGTTTACTATCGCCACTATATACCAAACGACAACTCTCCGGTAAAAACCCATCCCTTGCAAGGACTAAGCTTTCAGGAACAAAATTTCATGAACCCGGCGATTAAGTACAAACTGCAGGGTTATTACCAAGATGATGAGTTTGATTTTGATTCTTGCCAAACGAACATCTATAAAAATCCCGTTCCTGCGGTTTTTGCCACTCCCATGCAACTATCGACTTATTTTCCCATGACGATACTCACCTATTTAGATGATAGTCTCGGTTTTGAAGAAGTAACCGTCCCCTTGAAAGAAAAGTACATGCATCGTTTTCTGAGAAAACTTGGCCCGGATGGAATGAACTTTGATTCTTTAAATATCAGCAAAATAATAAACTTAAGCCGCGATGATGTTGCTAGCGACTGGGAAATTCCTAAAGATACCTCCGAGAGAAAATATGATCCGGCGATTAACGTCGCTAATGGCAAATTTACGGTGCAATCCAAAGCAAAAATCATAAGAGGCAAATTCAATCTTACGCCGTAAATTTCGCAAGCAGAACTTGCCAAATTTTAAAAGTTGATCGATCCAGTTGGAATAAAATCGGGTGTCGAGGCTGACAAAAACAAAAAAGCCCTGTGATTGGGCAATCGGACTATAGCGTGACAATTATGATTCATAAGACTTTTATCCTGAAACTATACAATGCCGCTAATATGCAGCGGTGGAACGATAAAATACGGCCTGTGGAATTAAGAGAACTGGATAAGCAGGCACACAAGATGATGATTGCCTGGTTTCTGGGCAAATTTGAAGAAGAACAGGGGTTCGACTGGCTGGAGATTATCGAAGGCGGCATCTTTGAATTCCTTCAACGTATTGTTTTGACAGATCTGAAACCCCAGGTGTTCAACAGGATTAAAGAAGATCAGGCCAGATACAATGAACTGAACAAATGGGTTTTCAATCAACTGGAACCGGTTATTTCGCCATTAGGGGGCGAATTTTGCGATAGGTTCAGAAATCATTTCTCATCAACCGATGATACTATCAGCAAGAAAGTACTGAGCGCTGCCCATTTCTATGCTACCCGCTGGGAGTTTGATATTATTGAAAGGGCTAATCCGCATGGGTATGAAATATCAAAGATAAAAAATTTCCTCCAGGGAAGGCAGGAGAAATATTACGAACTGAAGGGAATCCAGCAACTTGCCCTCTATCAAAGGTACAGGAACTTTATCGACCTTTGTGGCCAGTTGAGATTCCAGGTGCGCTGGAATTATGTGAACATGAATCCCCGCATATCGGTATTGGGGCACATGCTTAATGTGGCAATTCTGTCATACCTTCTATCGCAGGAGATTGGTTCCTGTCCAAAAAGATGCAGCAACAACTATTTCACAGGGTTGTTCCATGACTTGCCTGAAGTTCTCACAAGAGACATTATTTCTCCTGTTAAACGCTCCATCGAGGGCCTGGATAAACTCATCAAAGAATATGAAAAGGAGCAGATGGAAAAGGAGGTATATGGCCTAATACCTGATAACTGGCGTCAGGAAATGAAGATGTTCACAGAAGATGAATTTAGCAGCACAATTACAATAGACGGCAAAACAGTGAGTGCAAGCTCAGACGAGATATCAGACCGCTATAACTCAGATTCCTTCAATCCCCGCGACGGCGAACTCCTAAAGGCAGTTGATGAACTCTCTGCCTTCACAGAGGCGTATCTTGCCCTTGAGAATGGATTGAAATCAATAGAACTCACAGAGGCAAAGGCATCGATAATTGGAAAATATAAAAACTGTGTAATCGCAGGGATAGATTTTGACAGGATATATGCAGGCTTCTAGCCCAAGCTCATGATCGTCAACACCAGTTTAAAAAAAAGGATTCAAGGATTCGAGGATTCAAGGATTTGGAAAAGCGAAGGATTCGAGGATTCAAGGATTCAAGTGGAGAAAGGCAGAGGATTAGAAGGTTGGAGGGTTGGAAGGTTGGCTACCCATCTACCCATCCAAACATCTAAACTTCTACAAAACGGGATTATATGTTTTCAATCCTAAATCCTAATTCCTAAATGAATTTTCCCGCTTAATGTGAGAATATCGGACGAAATAGCCGAGCGACTGGTACGCCTCTCTGAAAAAACAAAAAGACCAAAAAGTTTCTATTTAAAGGATATGCTTGAAAAATATATTGATGAATATGAGGACGCCTACCTTGCTCTTGATAGATTAAATGATAAAAACGCTAAATATTATACAACCGAGGAAGTAGAGGCAGAGCTTGGACTATAAAGCAACCTGGCACGTTGAAGCATTGGAGGATATAAAACAGATCGACAGGGTAAGACAAAAAGCTATTATTGAAAAGGTAAAATCTTACCTTTTAAAAGACCCACTGAACATCGGTAAACAACTATCGGGCAGATTCAAAGGGCTATATAGGCTTCGTTTTGAGAATTACAGAATTATATATGCAGTGAACAAAGAGGAAATGAAAGTTCTAATTGGAAGTGCACGACACTAAAAAAGAGGCATATAAATAAAACAGTTCTTTAACGCTCGAAGAGCTTCGTGTCCCCTACCTATTTTTCTCCGCATAGTCTTTCACCCAGCAAAGCGTATTGACAAGCGCCATCTGCTCAACCGTATTGCACCTGATGGACATGAGCGCAGGATTGGCAACAAGGATTGCAAGGCATTTTGCACGGGACAATGCCACCCTTTGGGGTTAGGTCTTGCAATATAATATTTTCTTTGTTATGTAGCTCTTAATGGCTCGTCCTCTTAAGAATAGAATATCCAGACGCCCTATACCATGTAACATCACGGGGCAACAGCAGACAGGATGTATTCAGAACTCAAAAATACAATTGGACATATAAAAAGACCGGCCATGTTTTTCAGGGACGTTATAAAGACAGTTATCTCATGGAGTTTTGCAGATATATGGTTTTGAATCCCGTCAGGGCACATATTGTACATGACTACATCCTGAAAGAGATTGCCGATTATCTCCACTTTCATTATGCCAATGTGAGCAGGGCAATAAAAAGAATCGGCACGGATAATATATGATTGCAAGACCCGACCCAAGACTTCTCCCGAGTAAAATTGGATTCAGTGTTCGACCTTTATCGGATTTGTTGTTCGAGGTTGAGTGGATTTTACACAAAGAGGGCAGGTTATAGAATCA
>Ga0116185_1000498_pt1 | contig 45770 bp, 38 predicted proteins | sample AD_JPNNA7_MetaG_FD_89754 | JGI IMG/M metagenome (GOLD analysis project Ga0116185, IMG submission 89754) | Active sludge microbial communities of municipal wastewater-treating anaerobic digesters from Japan - AD_JPNNA7_MetaG | ecosystem: Engineered > Bioreactor > Anaerobic > Digestate | place...
GACAGATTTGAAAAACAGGTAGATTTTCTAGACACACATCCTGAATATGCCATAGTAGGCTGTTGCAGAAGAACATTTGATAATCGTGGTGTTTGGAATACTTATGGTATTGGCGGTGAACTATCAAAACAGGATATAATAAAAGGCAAAACATTTACGCATCCAAGTGTAATAATGAGAAAAGTTGCGCTAGTTAACTCTGGTTGTTATACAGTCTCAGAAAGAACAATACGAGGTCAAGACTTTGATCTCTGGTGTAAAATGTACGCACATGGGTACAAGGGTTATGTACTTTCCGATATATTATTTGATTATTATGAGGACCGGAGTTCTATTAAAGTTATTAAACCTAAATTCAGAATAAATAATTTCAAAACCCACATGATATGGCGGAAGAAAATGGGATTGCCTCGTAAGTATGATATATATGCGTATAAAGAGCTTTTAACTATCTTAATTCCGCAAAAAATCCTTGTTGCTTACAAAAAAAGACATAAGCAAAAGTAATAACCTAAATGGTATAAAGGATGATTTAGAGCGAGCTTTTTGAGTTTTGTTTAATTTTTTGATATATGGAAACCTAATGGGTGGTAGTATGTATAATACTCCAAAGGCGATAGCAAATAAAGGAAAGTGAGATTAAGAAATATGACTAGGAGAATTTTGTTTGTTATAAACCATTTTGGATTTTCAAATGGTGTAGCATCTGTTTTACGTAGTTTAATCGCAAATTTAAACAAGAAACGTTATGAGATTTCACTGCTGGTTATCTATGATTTTAATGAAGAGTTTGCTAGACCAATTATAGAACAGATGAAAGTAATAAGGGGATTTGGATTCTATGTGCGAGGCTTTGATAAAATTGTTAACTTAATTCCGAGCGGATTGCTGTACAAACTATTTGTAAAGAATCATTACGATCTTGAAATAGCATTTCAATATGGAATCCCTACAAAGATGATATCAGCAAGTCCAAATACGCACAAGATTTGCTGGATGCATGGATTTGATGAATCTATGGTTCTCCGAAAATATTATCAACAGTTTCCTGTTATTGTAAATGTGTCTAAAACTGGAAAGAATAAAATGATTAAAGAAGGTTTTCTGCCAGAAAAATGTGAGTATTGTTACAATATTATTGATGAAGAGACAATTTTAGAAAAAGTTGATGAATCTATTGAAATAAAACGTAAACATACCTTGGTCTTTATTACTGTAGCAAGATTAGCACCTGATAAAGCATTCATGAGATACTTGGCATGTATTAAAAAAGTTATAGATGAATTAAAAGGAAAAGCAGATGCAGAATTTTGGATTATAGGCGATGGCACTGAAAGGTTTAAGATGTATAAGTATATACATATTAATGATTTATCAAAGCAGGTAAAACTACTAGGCGAAAAGACTAATCCATATAAATATATTAAAAATGCTGATTGTTACTTTTGTGGTTCATATCACGAAGGCTTTAGCACAACTTGTCAGGAAGCCGCAATTATTGGTATTCCAGTTGTATCTGTGAATGTAAATGGAGCAAATGAGTTAAATGAGATGCAAGGTGCTGGGAGAGTTATAGAGAATAATGAGGATGCAATATATCGTGAACTTATCTCGATAATTCAGACGCCTCAGATTGTTTTTAAATGGAAATCAATTGCTTTTAGTAATCGTAATAAGTTTTATAAGCAGCATAGAATAAAGAAAATTGAAGAGGTTTTGGATAAATACTGATTTTGATGGAGGAATATGATATTCGTGCAAAGAAGGGGCGATATATTGATTACTACAAAAAAACATACATCAATCAGAAAAACAGCAGGCTTGACATTTTTTCTATTACTGTTGATTGTAATAGTTGCCTTTGTTTCGCATCCTTCAACTCTAATGCCTCTTTTGCTTGTGCCGCTTGTATATGCCATATTTATAGTTTTTTTTGCTGGCATATTTTATTATATTGATTCACCTGGAATGATTATATTAAACGCTCTTTATTTTGTTCGGTATTTTGCTTATCCTCTTCTTATGTTGTTCTATAATCACTATTATATTGAAGATTATTCAAAAGGAATTTGGTTGCTTTTATATGAAGAGACAATATGTGCAGTTGTTCTATATTTCTTGATAAGGAGAAGACAAAAAGAATTTATAAATAGTGTAGAGATAAATGATTGTTTTTCATCAGCCAGTAATTTGTATGCTGCAACCTTAATATTCTCAGTTTTGTCGGTTGGAATAATTGCTATTAATCCTAGCATTTTGTTAAATTATAACATCATATTTGGTTTGACGAGTGAAAAACTTAAACATATTGAATTAGTGCAGTCATCTTTATCTGTGTCTTCATTTGATATTATTGTTTTAGACATTACTAGATTACTAATACCAGCAAGTATTGGCGTTTCTTTTGCTGAAATGTATAATAAAACTCAAAAGAATATTGCTTACATTTTATCTTTATTTTTTGCTGTTAGTTTAAGTATGGTTATTATGAGTGGTGTAGATAGGGGAACAGTTGTGCTAAACGGTATTGCAATAGGGTTTATTATATATAAAATCTTTCCTCAAAAGAGGAAAGCGACCAACGTCATAGTTGTTGTATCAGCAGCAATTATTGTTTTGAATCTTGTAGTTGTACGACTTATTGTTTCAGAAAGTTCCACTGGATTAACTCGATATGGTGGTATAGAGAGAATTTTAGAATATATTCAAGCCTATGTTGCAGGCATTAAAAATATGGATATAACAATTAGGATGAAACAAGAGTATGGGCAATATGTTACTTTTACAACACCATTCAACGATTTGTTTGCTAATGTTCCGTTTCTTTCGCGAATAGTTGATGTAGGGAATCTGTCTTCGAAATATTTCAACAATTCATATGGACGAATAGGTACAGATCAAATAATGCCACTAATTGGGAATGGCTTAATGTACTTCGGATATGTGTTTTCGCCAATATTCTCAATTATTATGTTAAGAGTTGTATTTTGGTGTGATGAGAAGTATCGTTCTTCTAATGATGTATTTTCAGTATTTATTTGGTCTTATGCTAGTACATTACTTACATTTTGTCACTTTAATAATCTTCAACTAATTATGTTGTATTTTTCATGTAGGATACTACCTCTGGTATTGGTATATTACGTGTTTATGCGGTTGGACTTAAGAATAAATAAACTGAGGGTAAGATGAACTCATTTCTTTTCAAAATTATCGATATATTGTTACATTTTTTGCCAATGAATAATAATTTAGTATTCTTCTCATCGTTTGAAGACCAATACTCTGATCATCCCAAAGCGATATCAGAAAAAGTACACGAACTATATCCTGATGTGCTTATAGTTTGGCCTTTTTCAGATAGAGCAAAACTAGATAGAGTTCCTGAATATGTTATAAAGGTAAAGATTAATTCTGTACGTCACGCAATTTTGAAAAATAGAGCGAAGGTTATAATTGACAACTACACAGGAATTTATAACGTATTTACTGAAAAAAGGAACTCATGGAAATACAAGTTGCTTATAAAAAAAAGACAAATTAATTTCTCTACGTGGCATGGAACCCCGTTGAAAAAAATAGGACGTTCCATGATGAATAGAGGGAAAGATGTTTTTATTTCTACTTCTAGTGGGTTTATCTTGAATTCAAAATATATTACAGAAATATTACATCGAGAATTTGATAATACAATTCCTGTGCATCTACTAGGCTCTGCAAGAAATGATTTGCTTTTTGAAAAAGATACGGATAAATTACAAAGAATTAAAACGCATTTAGGACTAGATTCTAAATGCCAATATGTTCTATATGCACCAACTTTTAGATATTATGATGGATTTGATAGCGAGCCATATAGCTTATATATGAGCTCCGAGCAGATAGATATGTGTATTGCTGCGTTGAAAAGTCGTTTTGGGGGAGAATGGGCTTTTATAATTAGAGTTCATCAAAAAATTAAGGAGCAGAATACTGAATTGTTCAATGGTAAAACGGTAATAAACGGTAATGAACATGATGATATGGCTGAATATCTTGCTGTATGTGACATATTGATTACAGATTTCTCAGGGTCTTTGTTTGACTTTGCCAATACAAACAAACCATGTTTTCTATATGCTCCGGACTTTTTTCATTATAAAAATAAAGAAAGAGGATTATATCTGGATGTTCAAAAACTTCCATATACTTTTACAATCAGCGATAAGGAGTTAGTTGAGAATATTTTAAATTACGATTCAAATGAGCAAATAACTAAGGTTTATGAGTTTAATAAATATTTGGGAAATATAGATGATGGTAAAGCATCAGAAAGAATTGCCCATCTAATATATTCATCCTTAACAGATGATAAACTGCATTTCAAGAGAAAGCAACAGAAAAATGTTAAGAAAAACAAGAGAATTAACAAATAAAATTTCTCAGAGCGCAAAGGCTTCCCTTGCACTGTTATTCTCTGGGATAATAACAAAGGGAATAGCCTATATAGCCACACCATTCTATACGAGGTTACTCACATCGGAGGAATTTGGTCAAACCTCAGTATTTCTTACTTGGGTTCAGGTGTTTGGTATTATTGCAATGTTTTGTCTTTCATCTGGGGTTTTCAATAACGGAATGGTTGATTTTCCAGACAGGAGAGATGAGTATTCTTTTTCAATGCTTATCTTATCTAACATTATTACTATTATCTTTGGTATAGTATTATTTGTTCTACGTCCTTTTATTAGTTTTATTGCAAATATTGATTTGCCCCTTATTTTATTGATGCTGTGTATATTTTTGTTTCAGCCTGCATATAATTTTTGGGTAGCAAAGCAAAGATATGAGTTAAAGTATAAGTATGTTGTGATATGGTCGGTCATTTTATCCATTATATCCCCAACAGTTGCAATTATTGCAATATTGAATACAGAAAATCATTTGTATGCTAGAATATTTGGAGCAGAGGTAAGCCTCATTGTTGTATATATTGGATTTTATATTTACACAGCATATAAGAGTAAGTTTAAAATAAAACCCGAGTTTTGGAAAGTCGCTATTATTTTTAACTTACCGCTAATTCCTCATTATTTATCAACTTATCTTTTGGGAAGTTCAGATAAGATTATGATTTCGTATTTAGTAGGGGACGAAGCGACTGCCTATTATAGTGTAGCTTATTCAGTTGCAGCTGTTGTACTTATTGTCTGGTTTGCTATTAATTCATCTTTAATCCCTTATACATATGAAAAATGTAAAGAAAAAGATTATCTTTCTATTGCAAAAGTTACAACACCTATTATGATGCTGTTTGCTGCTGTTTGTGTTATTGTTATACTACTTGCTCCTGAAGCAGTTCGGATTATGGCTACTGAAGAATACAAGGAGGCTATTTATGTTATCCCTCCGATTGTAGGTGGTGTGTTTTTCCAAGTGCAATACTACTTATATGCTAATGTGGTTTATTATTATAAAAAACCCAAGTATGTAATGATTGCGAGTTTAACAGCTACTATAACAAATATCATCCTAAATTATGTTTTTATAAAAAAATATGGGTATTTTGCTGCTGGATATACTACTTTAGTCAGTTATATGATTCAAGCACTAATTGATTATTTGGCAATGAAGAAAGTAGTAGGGATTGAAGTTTATAATATGAGAGCAATCTCTATACTGTCTGGAGTCGTTATATTTATTGCGTTATTTGGCAGTATATTATACTCGATTAGTGTTGTTCGTTATATATTCTTGGTATGTATTTTTGTTTTGCTTTTTGCTTTTCGTAAGAACATAATAACATTGATAAGGCGATAATGTTTATGAATATACAACAAATGATAAATAGTGTACGAGTTTAATTAAAGGAAACAGTGAAAAAATATTAAGGATCTTACTATTTTAGAAAGGTAAGAGATTGCGATTTTCCAATCATATGAAATAACTGCTGAAGAGGGTGTGTTAATCGTAATTTAAATATAGTTTCTTGAGTAAGTTCCACAAATAGTTTTATATTTTTACACGATGGATTTTATGCAATATATAAACTATACGAAATATAATATAGACACAAAAATTTCTTTTATTCCTTATGAATATAATAAGTTAGAAGAGGCTTAAATTATCTATAATAATGCACATTGTTCTATTGAATAAAACGGAAGATTTAAGGAATATCTTTGAATTTTTATAATAAATATAATGTTGAAGCTACACATATGGAGGTGGTAGCATGAAAGACATAAATATAAAAAAAACAGCAGAGATTTGGAATATACCAGAGGTATACATCTCAATGTTATGCGAGGAGAGAAGAATATTTGGTACAAAAAAGGTTGATAGACTGGGGGTAATTCCAGATAGTTCACCGAAACAACTTGATGTTAAAGCAAAAGAATACTCCACGCATATACAATCAATTAATTCTTGCATAACACCATTTGCTCCATGCTATACTGAAGTAGGTGCAGATATTGAAGCTATTAAGGCTTTTGAGCAAATATATATGCGCTCTCCAGTAGACACTGCTTTTACTCCTTATCGAATCTGTCCAATCGGTGCTCATTCCGATCATAATCTTGGTAAGATTACTGGTTTTGCGATTGATAAGGGTATTCATATCGCATATGGACCCAAGCAAAATGGTGTAATTGAAATACAGAGCTTACAGTTTCCAAAGAGAGCACAGTGGCATGTTTCCTCCATCCCTGAAGAAAAACAGTATGATTGGGCTGACCATCTTCGAGGAGCTACAATAGCACTAAAAAATCGCTATGCGCTAAATGTTGGTCTATGCGCAGTGATTAATGGAGAACTACCTATTGGAGGACTTTCCTCATCGGCAGCTATTATTATAACTTTCCTTAACATCTTATGCATGTTGAATGGAATTAAACTTACAGATAAAGAACTGATTCTTACCGCAATGGAGGCAGAAAATAAGTATGTTGGAGTGTCTTGTGGTAAGCTTGACCAGAGTTGTGAGGTCTATAGCAAAAAGAATCATCTTTTATATATGGACATAAAGGATGACAGTTACGAGCTTATTCCACAGAGTCATAACATGAAACCGTGGAAGATTGCTATTTTTTTTAGTGGTCTTGAGCGGTCGCTAACAAGTAGTAGGTTTAATATGCGTGTGGACGAACTACGATCCGCTGCATATGCTTTAAAAGCATTTTCGGGTATGGAATACAGCAAATTTAGCGAGACGAATCTTCGTGATGTACCTGTAGAAGTATATCATGAATATAAGGATAAACTTCCTGAAAACTGGCGAAAACGTGCAGAGCATTGGTACACAGAGTTTGTCAGAGTTGAAGCTGGAGTTGAAGCATGGAGAAAGGGCGACATTGAAGAGTTTGGCAAACTATGCTTTGAGAGTGGTAAAAGTTCAATAGATAACTGGGAGACAGGCAGTCCTGAGCTTATAAAAATCTATGATATAATGACAAAGACAGAAGGTATATACGGGGGTCGCTTCTCCGGTGCAGGATTCAAGGGGTGCTGTATAGCATTGATAAATCCTGATTTTGAAGAGAGTGTACTACAGAAGGTAAAGCGTGAGTACCTAAAAGCATTTCCTAATCTTGAGAGTAGATATAGTTCACACATCTGTTATACTGCAGACGGAGTAAAACTTGGTTAACCAATTTTGGTTTTAGCTGATTGGAGAGAATTATTAAATGATGTGCATAATTTTAGCTGCCGGATATGCAACACGACTTTATCCACTGACACAGAATTTTCCAAAACCTCTGCTAAAAATCAGGGATAAAACAATACTTGATTTGTTAATAGACGATATTGAAACAACAAAGGAAGTATCTGAATACATAGTTGTTACAAATCATAAATACTATAACCATTTCTTGGAATGGTCTAAAACAAAAACAGTAAATATCTCTATTATTGATAACGGCACAGAGACGAATGAAACTCGTTTAGGTGCCGTTAAAGATATACAATTTGCTGTCAAACAAAAAAACATAAAAGAGGATCTTCTTATTATCGCAGGTGATAATATTCTTGATTTTTCTCTCGGACATTTCATTAACTACACTAAAAACAAGAAGACTTCATGTGTTATGCGTTATTATGAACCTTCACTTGAACGATTAAAAAAATGCGGTGTCCTTACGGTTGATGATGACGACTTGGTAACTGATATGACGGAAAAATCATTAACTCCTGCGACAAATTGGTGTTGTCCACCTTTTTATTATATTACCGAAAATAATCTTGCATTAATAGATATTGCTATAGAACAAGGATGTAATGTTGATTCACCTGGTAGTCTCATTGTTTGGCTGTGTAAACACACATATATATATGCTATGGAAATGCAAGGGAATAGATATGATATCGGAGATTTGGAAAGTTATGAAGGGGTCCATAGAGAGTATAGGGGCATAATAGGATGAATATGACAGATAAAGAATATAGAATGCTTATTACAGGTGCAGCCGGATTTATCGGATATCATTTATCGAAAAGGCTTCTTGAAATGAATCATACGGTTGTAGGACTTGATAACCTTAACGATTATTATGATGTCAATTTGAAACTTGCACGTCTGGATTTACTTAAACCGTTTAATAAGTTTTCTTTTCATAAGATAGATTTGGTAGATAAAGAAGCATTATATAATCTTTTTGCCGAATCAAAGTTTGATATTGTTGTTAATCTGGCAGCACAAGCGGGAGTCCGTTATTCAATTACAAATCCCGATGCTTATATCAATAGTAATATCATTGGATTTTTCAACATACTTGAAGCATGTCGTAATAATCCAGTTAAACACCTTGTTTATGCATCAAGTTCGTCTGTTTACGGTACTAATAAAAAAGTTCCATACTCGACCGAGGATAAAGTTGATAATCCGGTTTCTCTTTATGCAGCTACAAAGAAATCCAATGAGCTTATGGCATATGCGTATGCAAAACTTTATAAGATTCCGTCAACTGGTCTTAGGTTTTTTACGGTTTATGGTCCTATGGGGCGTCCGGATATGGCATATTTCAGTTTTACGAATAAGATGGTAAAAGGTGAAAAGATTCAAATTTTTAATTATGGAGATATGAAGCGAGACTTCACATATATCGATGACATTGTAACTGCTGTGGTTAATATCATGGGTAAGATTCCTGTTGACACTGAGGATGGAGCACCACATAAGGTTTATAACATAGGTAATAACAAGCCAGAGAATCTTTTATACTTTATTGAAACACTTGAAAAATGTCTAATGGAGGAAGGTATTATAAGTCATCCTGTCGAGAAAGAACTGTTACCAATGCAACTTGGCGATGTTTATCAGACTTATGCGGATGTGGATGATCTTGTTCGCGACTTAGGTTATAAGCCTTGTACAAGCCTTGATGAAGGGCTTTTTCGATTTGCTAAATGGTATAAAGAATATTATTTTAATAAAAGAGTGTTTAGTTGTTGATTAAATATATCAAATTATATTATTAGGTTTTAAATTTCAATATTGCTATATGTGTATGATTTCATTTTAGATATAAAAATAGGATGTTCTGTTGAACACTAATGCTATGCAAGAATAAGATGAAAGAATAAAATTAGTAGAACATAGAAGAAACTTATTTGAAGCTATTAAGAGAAATATATTGACAAAATAAAAGACTAGACAAAGACAAAACAAAACTGACAAAACAGACTATGTCAGGCACTTTTACATGTATAATAAGTGATGGGTAAAATGATGTAGAAAGGGGTAATGCAGACAGTTGTTGACTGTTTCAGAAGATAATATATTATGGGTAAATTAAAGAGTTTTAAAAAGTTGATGAAGCAGGGAGGAAAGCGGCGATTAATAATTGCGTTCTGGAAAACACTTTGTCTTACTGGAATTACTAATATTTTGCCGGATAAGGCATATTTACAACTTTCTTACAGAGCTTTCTTTGGTAAAAAACTTGATTTAAATTGTCCTACGACTTTTAATGAAAAAGTACATTGGCTTAAATTACATGACCGAAATCCAGATTATGTAAAAATGGTTGATAAGATTGCTGTAAAAGAATATGTAAGTGATGTAATAGGGGACCAATATATCATTCCAACTTTAGGTGAATATAATTCATTTGATGAGATTGACTTTGACATTCTTCCTAACACATTTGTTTTAAAATGTAATCATGATTCGGGAAGCATTGTAATATGCCGAGACAAAGAGCATTTCAATAAAAAGTTAGCAAGAAAAAAACTTACTAAGGCTTTACGTGAAGATTTTTTCTTAAAAGGAAGAGAATGGCCATACAAGCTTGTTAAAAGAAAAATTTTTGCAGAGAAGTATATGGAAGATGATAACAAACAAGAACTAACTGACTATAAAGTATTCTGCTTTAATGGTAAAGTTAAATGTACTCATGTCTGTAGTGAGCGATTTTCAGCAGATGGGCCAAAATTTGCATTTTACGATACCGATTGGAAAATAATGCCATTCGAGTATCATTATCCAAAGCCAAAGTGTCTTCATCAACGTCCAAAAAATTATGATAAAATGGTCATCTTTGCAGAAAAACTTTCAAAAGGCATACCCCTCTTACGAGTTGATTTTTATGAAGTCGGTGAGAAGATTTATTTTGGAGAACTTACTTTTCACCCAGGTTCTGGTTTGCTAGAATTTCGTCCTGAAGAATGGGATAAAACACTAGGAAGCTGGATTTCTCTTGGAACGAGTTAGTTCTTGATTACCTCACCAGAAAAAAAGAGAAGGGGACAAGGATTAAAATAATAGCAACGACAGGATATTTAGTTCCTACAGCGGAGAGATATGTTTAATGCATAAAAGGTGTCTCTGTTGAGATATCATTGTATAACTACTATTATTGAGGTTAAAGGAAGTATACTTTATAGCAATGAATTTGTAAACTCAGATTTATGATAAATAGTCACAAGTAGAGAAGTGGAGTTATTATCTATTTGTACTAACGTTAGTAGTTAGATGTGTTAAGCATGTCCAGAAAATATATTGTTTTATATGCAATGTAATAATAGACAGAAATAGAACAAATAAATAAAGTCTGTAGTTTCCGATAATTTTGGAAGTGTCAGGATTCTTTTTTAAAATATTTGATTCTTTCAAAAACAGAAAGAGAATAAAAACTTTTCTATTGTTTTGTAACACCTAAAACTTACATAAACTATTAATCTGATACATGATATTCTTATGTTGCAATATGGGAGGATTATCACATGCCATCAGTAAAATATTTAATTGAGTTATCCGGTGAAGAACGGAAAATCTTGCGTGATATTGTAACAAAAGCAAAAACTCTTGCATAACAATATTAAGAGCAAACATACTGCTTGCTTCGGATTGTGGTGCCAAACAATATATGACGGTTTCTCAGATTACTGATGCATATTACACAACAGCAACTACAGTGCAGAATGTCAGGACTTCATATGCCAATAACGGTCTTGAAGCAACAATCAGAAGAAAGAAACGAGAAACTCCTCTGGTACCGCTAAAAGTTACCGGTGATGTAGAGGCACATATTGTATCACTTGCCTGCGGTTCTTCATCTGAGGGATACGAGTGTTGGACAGTTCATCTTCTTGCAGATAAATGTGTTGAGTTGGATTATGTAGAATCTTTGTCTCATATGACTGTTGCTCGGGTTCTAAAAAAACGAATTTAAGCCTCATTTAAAGAAATACTGGTGTATTCCGCCTGCACATAATGCTGCTTTCGTTGCAGCAATGGAAGATGTGCTTACCGTATATAGCCGACGATATGATGACGATTATCCTGTAGTATGCATGGACGAGAAACCTGTCCAATTATTCGCTAATGCTAGAAAGAGTATTTGTTTCAAAGATGGCAGAATAGAGTATGAGGATAATGAATATATACGAAACGGGACGGCATTTATCTTCATATTCACTGAACCTCTAAACGTATGGCATTATGCTCAGACGGAAGAACACTGTACAAAGAGGATTGAGCAAAAAAGATTGAATGGCTTCTTGAAACACAGTATCCGTCAGTAAAGAAAGTAGTTATTGTTATGGATGATTTAAATATACATTCAAATTGCTTCACTTTATCAGACTTTTGAGCCTAAGCATGCTCTTAAATTAGCTGGCAGACTGGAACTGCAAGGGTAAAACCGAAAAGGTTATATCCTATAATAAACATTTAGATGTTACAGGGTACTAGAAAAGGCATTATACTTAAGATATATTATCATAGTGATAAGTTTACTACTGTTAAGTGCATTTTTAGTGTTTTCATTAAAAGCAACATTATTCAATGATAAACGGTTTTAAGTAAAGGAGAACATTTTTTGCATCATAAAAAGCCATAAATTAACTTTTAAGAAATCTTAATGCAATATGCTTTTTTTGATTATTATTTGTTTTTGGGACTAATCATGTAAGAAAATTTAAAATATGGAGGTATGGAATGGTAAAAAAACAATTTGTTGCGGTTACAGGTTATTGTGGTACAGGTTCTTCAGCAGTTATTGATCTTTTAAAGGAGTATAGTGATGTAAATATTGCAGCTCCTGTTCCTGAATGTTACGAGCATGTGGCCCTTTATTTTCAAGGAGGTCTTTATGATTTAGCATCAATTCTCTTGTCTCCATATCGTAGTGTCTCTAGTTCTAGTATGGCAATTAGCGAGTTTATTGATACCGCCAAACGTTTAAATGATAATGACTTTGGATGGTATGGTGGTTATGCGGAGCATTATGGAGCTACATATATGGATGCAGTTAATAAATTTGTTTCAACAATTAGTACTGAAAGGAGCGGTCGCAATCTTGAACATCGTATTGGGATAAGAAAGAGTGTTATTAAGGCGATACTACAAATAGGAGCAAAAATATTGTATAATCGCCCCATTACATCGTTAGGACGGAAATATGTGTATGTTTCAAAACCGTTTTTTTATTGCATGCCAACCGAAGAAGAGTTTTTTTGTGCTGCAAAACAATATATTCTATCGTATTTGCAAATGTGCTCAAAGGGTGAAGGAGTCAATGTTTTTGATCATCTTCTGTGGCCACAGCAGTCGGATACAATTAGTGAATTCTTCCCAGAGAATTTTAAAGTTATAGTTGTGTATAGAGATCCAAGAGATGTATATTTACTAAATAAGTATTATTGGTATAAGCCTCCGGTATCAGCTCCGGGAGCGATACCATACTTTCCCACAGATGTAATGAAGTTTTGTGATGAGTGGAAGAGAATGATATATGATTGTACTGGAAAGAAGAACGTTCTTTTGATATTCTTTGAAGATTTAGTTTATCAATATGATAAAACAGTAAAGAATATCGAAGATTTTCTGGATTTAGAAATAAATAATCACACAAAAAAGTATACATTTTTTGAACCGGAAAGATCAATTGAAAATACACAGGTCTTTCGTCTATCAAATGAATGGATTGAAGAGATTGCTCCAATTAATAGCCTCCTCAGTAGTTATTTATATCACTTCCCCTATAATCGAATACCTGAAAAAACACTTTGGTTTGATTCAGATCTTCAATTAATAAATGTTAGAAAAAAGAAAAAGATAAATAGGGATAATTCATGATGCGTGGATTATAGTACTTCCGAAAAATTAATGACTATTCTACATTGATTCATGGCTAAAGTATTTAGTATTCTAAATCTACACACAAAGTATTGCTTTGATAAGAACAATCTTTCTATGGGTTTAGAGGTATTTAGATTAGTAGGTGGTTTGAATACTCAAGAAAGAATCTAAATATATAAGGCAAACAAATTTGACGTAGATTAACCAGTTAAAGATAATAGTTTGGGAAAAAGTAATAGATTTGGCAATAAGGTATCCTCGAGAAACTTAGTATTATTGTTTTAGATTCCTTTTCTATAAAAGTAAAAAGTGTTTACTATTTTAAGTTTCCGTACTTTTTTAATTAACGGTAATATAATAAAATTGTATTTTATTAAAGCATGTAAAGAATAGAGTATAACATTATAAGTAAAAAGGTTTTATTTATGAAGATAGAAACTTTGTTAAGATATTTAAGCAATAGTTTTATGACAGGCGTGCTGGATTCATAACATAAAGAGATGTGTAAATTTATAAATGCTGATAGTTTGTATTTCAATATTACTGTAGCAAATGAAGGCAATGCAGTTGCTGTAGCAACTGGATATCATCTGGCTACAGGAAAGACTCCAATTGTATATTTGCAGAATAGTGGTATTGGGAATACAATGAATCCGATTATTTCCCTTATCAACGACAGAGCATATACAATGCCTTGTGTATTTATAATGGGCTGGCGAGGTGAACCGGGTATACATGATGAACTACAGCATATGTTTCAAGGCGAAATAACCCTAGATGAATATTCCGGACCATTTTGAGCCAACTATCAGGAGTCTGAGAGCCACCCTTCCGTTACCCGAGAGCCAATATTACGCTAATCAAGAGTCACCTTTTTCTATGGCTTCATTGCTTTTTCCCCATGCAACATCTTGGCGTAAGTATATGTAAAGGTGAGTCAAGAATTATAAGCAAATATCGAGAATTAAGCGACTGCACTGCATAGTTTTTAGTAAGAGAAACATTGCACAATATCGAAGTATATACATCACCATAGTTACAACCAGTGAAAAAATCTACATGGTCTGCGCCTTCGGTATAAAAGCCTATAGACAGTTTTACACTGTATGATATGTCAGACTTCCTGATTTTTTGCTGGAAATTGAAGTTGCTAAAAGCGAAGGAGATTATGCAAAGGCATTAAACAAATTTATTAAACCGACGTTACTAATAATTGACGAATGGTTACTTATGAAACTTAATAGTTCAGAGGTAAAACATGTTTTTGAGTTAATTCACAAAAGCTACAAAAGAAGTTCCACAATCTTCTCACAGTTCAGAAAAGAAGACTGGTGTGAAGGAATTGGTGGTGATGATAGTACTCTAGCAGAGGTAATTATGGACAGAATCACATGCGATTTTTGCAAGATTGATATTGAAGGTCTAGATAAAAGCAAGGGTGAATCAATGCGAAAGAGTTATAGATTAGATGCCAAAGAAGTAAGATAATTAAAAAACAAGGTAGCACTATCAATCCGGATGGGTAGCTTTCATTCTACCAGACTGGTGGCTCCACTGCACTGGAATAGATACCTAGATTTATTACATACCTTAGGTATTGATACATATATTATTTCAAAAGATACAACAGAAGATGATTTAAAAGACCAAATAAAAAATGGAAGATAAATTTAGCTTCAGGTAAAAGTGTAGCATTCATAGTTAAGAAAAATTCGTTGGTGTATGATAAAAAGTGCGAATATAAAAACGATTATACAATGAATCGCGAAGAAGTTTTAAGAATGATTACTGATATCTCAAAAGAGGATATATTAGTTACTACTACCGGAAAAACATCAAGGGAGTTGTTTGAAATAAGAGAAAGCAATAAGCAGTCTCATAAATATGATTTCTTAACAGTTGGTTCAATGGGACACTGTTCTTCTATTGCCTTTGGTATTGCACTACAAAAAAAGAAAACTAAAATATGGTGCATTGATGGCGATGGAGCAGCGATAATGCATATGGGTTCAATGGCTAAAATAGGATCTAATAAACCTAGCAATCTGATTCATATTGTAATAAATAACAACTCGCATGAAAGTGTAGGAGGTATGCCGACTGTTGGGGGGCAAATAGATTTTGTAAAGATAGCACAAGGGTGTGGATATGAGTATACAATCAGTGTTGATAATTATGCTGATTTAGAAATAGAATTAAACAGAGTTAAAAAAATGAATAAACTTGTATTTTTTGAAGTGAAAACAGCAATAGGATCTCGCAGTAATTTGGGTAGACCAACAAAATCACCTGTAGAGAATAAAGAAGATTTTATGCAATACCTTAAGGAGTGTGAATAAATGAAAGCCCTTATACTAAATTCAGGTTTAGGACGCAGGATGGGAGTATTGACATCTGAACATCCTAAATGCATGACAGAAATAACTAATACAGATACTATTCTTAGTAGACAGCTTAAGCAGTTAGTTGATGTAGGTATTGAGGATGTTATTATCACCACAGGCTTATTTGATGAAGTTCTTGTAAAATACTGTGAATCATTGGATTTATCGCTAAAATATACATTTGTTAAAAACCCGGTATATGATAAGACCAATTATATATACTCAATGTACTGTGCAAGAGAATATTTAAATGACGACATTCTTTTAATGCATGGAGATTTAGTCTTTGAGAATTCTGTTCTGGATAAAGTAATGGATTTTAATGGTAGTTGTATGACAATCAGTTCTACAGTAAGCTTACCTGAGAAAGACTTTAAAGTACAGTTAAGAGATGGCTATATCAGCACAGTTGCGGTTAATGTTTTTGAAAATGCTTATTCAGCACAACCGTTGTATAAGCTTAAGAGGAGGGACTGGTTAGTTTGGTTAGATAAGATTATTAATTTCTGTGAAAATGGTCAAACTAATTGTTATGCTGAAAATGCATTTAATGAGGTTTCCGAGAAGTGTTTAATAAAACCTTTGGATGTTAAGAATGAACTTTGTAACGAAATTGATACTCCTGAGGATCTTTTGGTTATAACTAAGAGATTAAAAGCAGTCATGAATAGGGATGTATACATGTGTTTTTCTACTGATATGTTGCATAGCGGTCACATGGCTATCTTAAAGAAAGCAAGCAGGCTTGGTCGGTTAACTATCGGAGTATTGTCCGATGAAGCAATAGCAAATTTTAAAAGATATCCTTTAATGCCATTTGAAGAAAGGAAAACATTATTTGAGAATATAGTGGGTGTAAATAGAGTTGTGCTTCAAGAAGAATTAAGTTATAGGAAGAATTTAGAGAAATACAAGCCTGAATATGTTGTTCATGGGGATGACTGGAAAGAAGGATTTCAAAAACCTATAAGAGATGAAGTAGTTGAGATTCTATCTACTTATGGTGGAAAATTAGTGGAATTTCCATATTCAAAGGACAAAAGATATGATGAATTGGAACGGTCAGCCAGAGAGCATCTTTCAATACCGGATATAAGGAGGGGTAGACTTCGCAAGTTATTATCAGTGAAACATTTAGTAACAGCTATTGAGGCTCACAATGGAATAACAGGATTAATAGCAGAGAATACCAAGGTATATCAGGATGGCAAGGCATATCAGTTTGATGCTATGTGGGTTTCATCATTATGCGATTCAACATCAAAAGGCAAACCGGATATTGAGCTTGTTGACATGTCTTCGAGACTAAGAACAATAGATGATATTATGGAAGTGACTACAAAACCTATTATTTTAGACGGAGATACAGGTGGCTTAGTGGAACACTTCATATATAATGTCAGGACACTGGAGAGAGTAGGAGTGTCTGCTATTATTATTGAAGACAAAACAGGTTTAAAAAGAAATTCGCTGTTCGGTTCAGATGTAATACAAACTCAAGATGATATAGAAAATTTCTGCACTAAAATCAAAGCCGGCAAAAATGCTCAAAAGACAAAGGAATTTATGATAATTGCCAGAATAGAATCCCTTATTCTGGACAAAGGAATGGATGATGCGCTATCAAGAGCTTTTGCATATGTTAATGCCGGAGCTGATGGAATTATGATACATAGTCGTAAAAAAGAACCGGATGAAGTATTTGAGTTCGTTGAACTTTTTAGAAAGAAAGACAAAAACACACCTATTGTTGTTGTTCCTACTTCATATAACACAGTAACAGAAGAAGAGTTGGAAAAAAAGGGTGTAAATATAGTTATATATGCTAATCACTTAACAAGAAGTTCATTTCCTGCTATGCAAAAAGTAGCAATGACAATTCTTGAAAATCACAGAGCATATGAAGCTGATAAGATGTGTATGCCGATAAAGGATATTATTTCATTAATACCTGAGGAGTGATAAGTATGCAAAGAATTATCCGGACAGAAAACACTATTATTGAACTAGAAAAGATATTAAAGGATTTAAATGTCACTAAGTATTTTCTTGTATGTGGCAAATCAATTAAAAAACATGACATTTATGATTTTTTCATTAAGGATTTCAGGTTGGTAGGAATATTTAACGAATATACTTCAAATCCTAAATTAGAGGATATCTGTAGAGGAGTAGAAAAGTATAAAGTATCGGGAAGTAACTGTATCATATGTGTAGGTGGAGGAAGCTCTATTGACGTAGCAAAGTGTATCAAGATATTCTCAAATATAGATAACCCTGATGATTATCTAAAGAAGATCAACATAGATAGCGATGATACAATTATTGCTATTCCTACAACAGCAGGTTCAGGTAGTGAATCTACAAAATTTGCTGTAGTGTATGTAGATAATGAAAAGAAATCTGTGGAGAGTGACATCATATTACCTCAGTATGCAATATTAAACAGCAATTATTTATCACAACTTCCTATGAAACATAAGGTTTGTACGATGATGGATGCCATGTGCCAGTCAATAGAAGCTTGGTGGTCGGTGAATTCTACAGAACAGAGTATAGAGTATTCAAAAGAAGCTTTAATGTTGATAGTCAGTAATATGGATAATTATCTTACAACCGATGATAAAGAAGCATCTGATAGAATATTACTTGCTGCTAATTTAAGCGGAAGAGCAATAAATATTGCTAAAACAACAGCTACTCATGCAATGAGTTATAAACTGACAACACTTTATAACATACCGCACGGTTGTTCTGTTGCTGTTTTGTTGCCAAAGATATGGGGGTATATGGTAGACAATATTGATAAATGCACTGACAAAAGAGGTATAGAGTATCTAAACAATGTATTCTTTTCTATAGCAAACTGTTTTGGTGTAGACAACCCAAAAGCAGCAATAGGTAAAATTGAAGGTATTATAGAAAAAAACAACATTAAAAGTCCGATTGTTAAAAAATCAGATTTTTTACAGCTTGTGAAATCTGTGAATATTGAAAGATTGAGGAATAATCCTGTGTATATTTCGGAGGATGACATCTGTTCACTGTATTCTTCTTTGTGTTAATGTTTTTATTGGTAGTAAAACTGTAAAGTAGATATGCTATAAAAAGAGTAGGCAAAGGAGAATATTCTGGTCAACAGTACAATTTTTTTAAAAGTAAATAATGTAGAAGACATCTTTATATTACATATTTATATAAAATGAAATATATTGAGGAATTACAATAAGAAACTAAAAGATTTTTGAGCAGAAAATTATATAAGAATGTTTTCACCCCGATGTTTTAATAGGAAGTAATAAGAATTATTATGGTGTGGTTATATACTATACATGTTTTCTGAAATGGCTGCACTGATTTATCTGAATATATGCTGTGATTTTATAGAAATACACTCTTTACACAGAATATTCATCCAAACAAAAAAATAATATTGATAGATTTTTTTGGAGAATTACGGAAAGAGTTCGATACGAATAGCATAGACTATATTAGAGTTATACAGGTATTTTTTGTGAAAATTATTTTCCTGAGATTCTGTTTTCAACAAAATTGGAGCCTAAACAAATTCTTGCAGGATAGCAGAATGTTTAGATGATAGATATTTAATAGTGGTATTTTTTGGAAATACAGGAGGACACATTCCTAAAACTATTATTTCCTCCATAAATGGGGTTTTAAGAGATTCAGATAATCACATTGTTTCTCAAGAGATTGGTGAACAATTTTTAAGAAGAGAAGAAAAGTATGTAATAAAAAAGACTGTTGCTATTAGTAGTAGGAGAGATGTCAAAATTGTTAAGTCAGGACCTGACAATTCAGTTAAACTATTGGCCTCTTTTGGGAACAATTACATTGTCTAGGAGTTTGTTTAATAACATCAGAGATTATATTCTCTAAATTGATCCTCGTTAAATACATTCTGAGTTATTACCTACATTTTGGAAGACCAAGTCTTTGTCTATCCGATTGCTTTAAACCTTGGAACATCAAATGCTGATAGGGATAATATTCAATATGGAGGGATATCTGTATGTGTAAATATGGACGGAACACTCAAAAAGTATATTTTTTCTGAGTCCGGTGAACGATATGATAAGCATCCAGATTCAGGGTTTCTTTTGAAAATTATCTTATTCCAGAAGTTGGAGATAAAGTAAGGAAGGTTGCTAGACACCTACATGAACAAATGCCATATTTAGGAATTCTATCATGGGATTTGAGTATTGATAGAAAGGTAATATTATATTGACTGAGGTGAATACCACACATCAATCTGCATGATTTCCCCAGATGGTTAACAGTGAGCCCTTATTTGGAGAAAATACAGAAAAAATGTTGAAAATGATAAGTGTTCGCTCCCGCAAGTATGGAGTTAAAGCAAAGTAGGTTGTATTATAAAGACTAGAGTATATTCCACTAAAGACTGAAAAATAGGGAGTATTAATCTGTTACATGGTTATTAGATATTCAAGTTATAAGAATAAATGAAGAATAGAGAGATGATAAAAAGTATATTTGTGCTTCTATCATGAAAAAAGATAGACAGAATAATCAAGTGCTTTATATATTTAGATTATTAAATAGACAATATTGCTATAAAAGAATAAAATAAAAAATGAAATATGAATAACATAGGAGATTATATGGAAGCCATAAAAAGAAACATATTATTAAATCCCGGACCGTCCACGACAACGGATACTGTTAAGTATGCACAAGTTGTTCCGGATATATGTCCTCGTGAAAAAGAATTTGCTGGTCTAATGAAAGGATTGAGAGAAGATTTAGTTAGAATTGTTCATGGAGATTTGGAAAAGTATACAAGTGTATTATTCTGCGGAAGCGGTACGATTAATATTGATGTTGTTATAAATAGCCTTTTACCGAAAGGGAAGAAAGTTTTCGTTGTAAACAACGGTGCATACAGTACTCGAGCTGTAGAAATCTGTAAATATTATGGGTTACCTCACATTGATCTTCAGTTCCCTGTAGACCAGCAACCTGATATGGAAAAAGTTGAGGAAATATTGAAAAATAATAAAGATATTGCTTTAGTACATACTACCCATAATGAGACCGGTACAGGACTACTCAATCCTATTAGAGAGATTGGTGCTCTTGCTCATAAGTATGGCGCAATTTTCACGGTTGATACTACATCTACTTATGCTATGCGTCCGATTGACATTGAAAAGGATAACATCGATTTCTGCATGGCAAGTGCACAGAAGGGATTGATGGCTTTCACCGGACTTAGTTTTGTAGTGGGTAATCGGGCAATTATAGAAAAAAGTAAGGATTATCCGAAGCGTTCTTATTACTGTAATCTTTTTCAACAGTATGATTACTTTGAGCGCACAGGTGAAATGCATTTTACTCCTCCGGTACAAACTATCTATGCTACCATTCAGGCACTAAAAGAATACTGGGCTGAAGGCGAAGAAGGAAAGTGGGCACGTCATACCCGGGTGTTTAATGCAATTAACAAAGGTTTAGATGAATTAGGTTTCAGACAAGTTATCAAGCCTGAATGGAGAGCCGGGCTTGTTTCTTCAGCTATTTATCCGGATGATTCGAATTGGAGTTTTGAGAAGATACATGACTACTGCTATGAGCGTGGTTTCACCATATATCCAGGCAAGATTAGCACCACAAATACCTTTCGTCTCTGTGCTCTCGGAGCTATTGATGAAGCGGATATTGAAGATTTCTATGTGGTGTTCAAAGAGGCGCTTGCTATGAGTGGAGTTAAGACACCTGTAGTCTATAAGGATTGAAGGAGATAGATGATGAAAACAGTTTATACTTGCTTCTGCACAGATGTAATTCATGACGGACATCTCAATATCATAAAAGAGGCTAAAAAAAGAGGGAAAGTTATAGTAGGCTGCTTGTCTGATGAAGCTTTAATAAGGTACAACAAATTCCCAACAATAAGTCAAGAAGAGCGCATTAAACTCTACAAAGACATTGATGGTGTGGAAGAGGTTGTAATTCAGAACAATATGCTATATGACGATGTTATACCAATAATCCAGCCGGATTATGTTGTTCATGGGGATAATTGGTTGAATGGCCCGGAACGTGCCATCCGTGATAATGTTGAAGAACTACTGAAAGTTTATGGTGGTGAACTGGTTGATATTCCCTATACTCGTAATGAGAAAGTTAAAAAGATTGATGTACAACTCCGCGAAAAACTTGCAATGCCGGAGTATCGGAGAAAACGACTTCGCCAACTTATTTCCATAGCTCCTGTAGTGAAAGTACTGGAAGCTCATAGCGGATTGACAGGACTGATTGTAGAAAAAACAGTTATTGAGCATGATGGAAAACTGGATCAGTTCGACGCAATGTGGATATCCAGTTTGTGTGATAGTTTATCAAAGGGGAAACCTGATATTGAATTGGTGGACATGACCAGTCGTTTTCGTACTATTGATGACATTATGGAGGTGACTACAAAGCCTATAATCTTTGATGGTGATACCGGTGGACTTACAGAACACTTTGTTTATACAGTAAGAACTCTTGAGCGCATGGGTGTGTCTGCAGTTATCATTGAAGACAAAAAAGGACTTAAGAAAAATAGTCTGTTTGGCACAGAGGTTGAGCAGACTCAGGCGACTATTGAAGAGTTTTGTGAAAAAATCGCTGCAGGGAAGAAGGCACAACTTACTGATGATTTCATGATTATCGCAAGAATTGAGAGTCTGATTTTAGAAAAGGGTATGGAAGATGCACTGAAAAGGTCTAGAGCTTTTGTTAGAGCCGGTGCTGACGGTATAATGATTCATAGTCGAAAGAAAGATCCTGCAGAGATATTAGAGTTCTGCGATAGATTTAGAGAAGAAGATAAAGTCACACCAATTGTTGTTGTTCCTTCTAGTTTTAACACTATTACAGAGGAAGAATTGATTAAGCATGGTGTTAACATTGTTATTTATGCTAATCAATTGACACGAAGTGCATTTCCTGCAATGCAGCAGACTGCTGAAGATATTCTGAAATATCATCGTGCAAAAGAAGTTGATGACAGACTGATGCCGATTAATAATATCATCACCCTGATTAATGAACTGTGAGGACAATGAGGAGAGGATAACGATAAATGAAAGTTGAAAAACTAATTGAGATTATCGGATCGGACTTTTATACCGGAGTTCCAGATTCACAGTTGAAGGCACTGTGTAATTGTTTGATTGCAAAATACGGTATTGATCCGCATCACCATATCATAGCTGCAAATGAAGGTAATTGTACAGCTTTAGCAGCCGGTTATCATTTGGCAACGGGAAAAATCCCTGTTGTTTATCTTCAGAACAGCGGGGAAGGCAATATAATCAACCCGGTAGCAAGCTTATTAAATGATAAAGTTTACGCTATCCCGGTTGTCTTTGTGATTGGATGGCGTGGAGAACCTGGTATTCATGATGAGCCGCAACATATCTTTCAAGGTGAAGTTACCATTAAATTACTGAATCATATGGGAATCGCAAATTTCATTATTAGTAAAGATACTTCAGATGATGAAGTTGAAGAAAAGATGGCTGAGTTCAGAAGCATCTTAAATCAAGGTAGGAATGTTGCCTTTGTGATTCGGAAAGGAGCCCTAACTTATGCTCCGAATGTTGAGTACACAAACAATAATAAAATGGTGCGTGAAAAAATAATTCAACATATTTTAAAGATAAGTGAGAAAGACCCTATTGTCAGTACAACAGGAAAAGCCAGCCGCGAACTGTTTGAAGCAAGAGTGGCAAATGGACAAAGCCATAAGTTCGATTTTTTAACTGTAGGCTCTATGGGGCACAGTTCTTCTATTGCTCTCGGTATAGCAATAAACAAACCGAAACAGCGGATATGGTGTATTGACGGTGATGGTGCTGTTCTCATGCACATGGGTTCAATGGCAGTAATTGGAGCAAACAAACCAAGGAATATAGTTCATATTGTTATCAATAATGAAGCACATGAATCGGTTGGCGGTATGCCAACGGTTGCAAGTAGAATTGACTTTGTAGCAATTGCAAAGGGTTGCGGATATCCTAATGCAGTTTGTGTAGATAATTATGATGATTTAGACAGAGAGCTTGAATTAGCTAAGAACAGAAGGGAATTGAGCTTAATTGAAGTGAAATGTTCAATTGCTGCGAGAGAGAACCTCGGACGTCCAACAACAACAGCTTTGGAGAACAAGGAGATTTTCATGGATTATTTAAAGACACTTCAATAAGAAGAGCGGATGTGAGAATATGCTATTACGAAAGAAATAATATCAATTCTTTAAATAGTAAGAACGAAATTGAAATAAAGGAAATAACTATGCTGGAGAATAAGAACAAAGGAACTAATGAAATTGCAATTTTGATGGCAGCAGGAATGGGAAAGAGAATGGCTCCTCTAACAGAAAAAATACCTAAACCACTCGTTAAGGTTTTTGGTAAACCCATGATTGAAACTATTATTGATGGGCTGGTGGAACGTGGTGTTAAACATATCTATGTTGTTGTCGGATATCTAAAAGAACAGTTTGATTTTCTTCTCCAAAAATATGAAAATCTTTTTTTGATAGAGAATACGGAGTTTCGGACGATTAACAATATATCTTCTATACATGCTGTAGCACCAATAATGGGGAAAGAGGACTGTTTTATTTGTGAAGCCGACCTATATGTTGCGGACAGTTCCATATTCCAAGCAGAACTCAAACATTCCTGTTATTACGGTAAAATGGTTAAGGGACACAGTGATGACTGGGTGTTTGAACAAGATGAAAACGGTAGAATCATCCGAGTCGGGAAGTATGGCTACGACAATTTTAATATGTGTGGTATTGCATGGTTCAAGGCGAAAGATGCGAAAATCATTGCCGATGCCATTGTAGAGGCCTATAAATACCCCGGAACATACGAGAATCTTTTCTGGGATGATATTGTTAATCAGCAGATAAAGAATGTTAATCTCATCGTTCATGAAGTTTTTCATAATCAGATTACAGAGATTGATTCCATTGCAGAACTCGAGATGGTTGATCCTGACTATCAGAAGTACAACTAATGAAGCTCATAGCTTCTGCGACTATGAGGATTTCATATATGGATTTAGCAAATGAAAGGTGAAAGAGTTTTGTAATTTAGTAGGTCCCTTAGAGATTATAGGCGAATTAATGATGAATGTTTTCAAATATCTAAAAATGCCAGACTTTTGTGTTTAGAGTACTGCTAAATTATTAAAGGATTGGATAAGCACTCATACTGGTCAGTATAGCTGCTGAAAACGGAAGCGCTTTTGAGATATACATGCTTACCATGTCGGAAGACGGAAAAGATTATGTATTGACTGAATTTGATAAGAGTACAACAAGATAATTTCTATTTTAAGAAATATTAATAACCGGTATAAAGGAGGTTCGAAAACGGGCTTCCTTTTTTTTATTTTAATAAATATGTTTGGATAGAGGTCGGTGTTCTTGTAAAAGATACAACTGTGTAATGAACTTGAAGTCGAATTAAACAATTGTGAATATTCCGGACCATTTTGAGCCAGTTGTCCGGAGTTTGAGAGCCACCCTTCCGTTGCCCGAGAGCCACAGTTCCGTTCGCTGAGAGCCACCTGTTTAGGTGGCTTTATTGATCTTTTCCCCATATACTGTTTTTCATGAATCTCTTGATACAAATACACATAAAGGAGGCAGCCATCAAAGATTATGACCAAATATCGAGAAATCCTGCGACTATACAGCATTGGATTTTAGCGAGAGAAACATTTTATTAATACAGTGGTTAAATTAGAATTTTTAGTGTAGAATAAGCCTAAGATGTGCAATTATTATTTTACAGTTAAATAGATTTTTATTTACGATAAAGGAGAACACCTATGGAATTTCCAAAACAGTTAAAAGATATAGCATATAGATTGTTACAAGAACCTACACTTGACACATTTAGAGAGTTTTTGCATACACAGATGGGTGAGCATAATGCTATTGATTTCAAAAGACAGTGGATTGAAAATGCCGCTTTAGCAAAAGAAATGTTAGCTTTAGCAAATTCAAAAGGTGGTTTCATTGTATTTGGAGTTGCAGAAAACGAAGATGGTAGTGTATGTATCGAAGGCTTGCCTGAGATTAGAGACAAAGCTGTTATCTCCAATGATATAAAGAATTTTATATCATCAAATTTAAAATATGAAATTTATGATTTTTCATATACAACATCAAACTACGAAGCATTAAAGGATAAGAAATTTCAAATGCTAGTTGTAGAAGATGTTCCAGAACACATCCCTTTTCTATCAAAAAAGGAAAGTGGGTCACTTAAACAAAATACGATTTATGTTCGCCGAGGAACTTCTTGTGAAATGGCGGATGAAGAAGAAATACAAGCAATGCTAAAGAGACGAATAAATTATTTATATCCATCGAAAGGAGAGCCACTTCAATTAGAAGAGCATTTAAAACAATTGAAAATCCTTTATGGAATGATCGAAAAAGATCATGTATATTACAAAAACATCCCTTTAAATGAAAAGTTTTTTAGTTGGACTTCTATTACTAAATTGTTTTTTCAAGGAGAGAAGATTGTTGAAGCAAATCCCCTTTATCCTGATGAAAGCTATGAACAATTCGTTTCGAGAATGATTGTTGAAAAAAAGAAAAAAATTGAACGCGTTCTTGATATATTTTAAATACTATAATATATTACAGCAAGGTTATTTGGTAAAGTAAACAGGGAGTTTATTGAGGTAATTTGTATGGATGAATTTGAAACTCATAAATCTTCTTCTGCTAATATAAAGATGTTTGAGAAGGAAATTAAATGTGGATGTTTCTCACAGTTAGGTTGTCTTGTTAGTAGTGATTGACAAATAAGCTTTGGGAGATATAGAATCAGTTTGGAAAAATGTGGAATGGAATACATTTTTTTGTATACCATGCAACCTTTTGTTTTATGTGTTGTGACAAATTTAAATAATATGTTTTGATGATTATTTATTATAGGGGGGAACATTATGAAGACAGGAATTAAAACAAGAATTTTAAGTATACTTCTTATAATCTGCATACTTTTATCATTGACTGCTTGCAAAGAGAAAAAAGAGAAGGAACCTGAGGCGGAAGTATACTATACGGCAATATCCGTACAATACAGTCCCGAAGGACAATACAGCGGAACTTTGACTTTTGATGAGGGGATAGAGGACTCGTTTACCGAATTAAGTAAAGAGGATTTTGTGTTAACGGCTTTTTATAGTGTAGACGAAGGGAAATTCAGCTCGCAGTTAGAGGACTTTACCGTTACCAAAACGGGTGATAAGAGCCTTACTTTTACTTTCAAATCTCCTTACGGTTATGATGACAATATTTCATATGTGTTAATGTCCGAAACGGCTGTAACCGCAAAAGAGAAAAAGATAGCTGCAGTTGTTTATACACATGCACCCGAGGTAGACTTGAATATTGAATATATCGGACTATACAAAGGAACAGATAAAGCTACCGTTACAGCAATGCTGGGTGAAGGCTGGAAGTTTGTTGAAAAAATGACTTCCGATATGCTTACTTTCCCTATAGGATTGGATGTATCTGTAGAAGTAAGAAGAGAGAGTGATACAAAGGCTGTTTTTGTAATTACCGATATTCCTAAAAACTATACAGGTGCGGTTATAAGTGGTGTTTTAAGTGCAAGTGCGGTGGATTCGGAGTTTTCCGAGGATACCGATCTGTGCCTGGATTTTTTACAACCGAATATTTATATCGATCCTTCTACAGTAAGTTTTGATAAGAATACAAATGTATTTGCCGTAGGTAAAGCAACACTCTCAGAGGAGTTTGCCGGTGTAAAGGACGGAATCAGTGTTTGGAGCGGTCTTTATTCCGTAATTGAACAGTCGTATGACAGTGGAAATAACGCATATTCTTTTAAATTAAAAATAAATGACAAACTGGACAAGGGTTTGGATGTAAACGATGTGCTTACCGGTATAACGGTAAATGCTGTGCTGAAAACCGAAAGCGAAGAGATAAATTATGCATTCAGACCGTATAACGCAATTGCAGGCGTAAAGGGTGATGTCATAACCGATACGGAAAAAGGGAAAGTATATATTGAAATAGTGCCGTATAATGCTACTTTCAAAGAGGGTATTTCCGTAAATGATATAACGGTTTTTGGTGCCGGCAGTCTTAGTTCTTTCGTATGTTCCTCCGTTGCTTCGGATAAGATTGTATATACCGCAGATTATTCTTCTAAGCTTAAAAGCGGTGTTGCTCTGTCTTTTAATATGGCGGGGCGGGTTTTAAATACCGACTTCGGTCTGGATTCCTACTCGCTTACCGTCCCGGTTCCGCCCTACTACGACGATAAAGATTTCAGTTGGGGAGAACTCGGTGTTACACTTGCAAAGAGTGCGGCAGGCAGTTTGGGCGGTGCGATAGGAAGTGCTGTAGCCGGATTTGTATTACCTCACGTTTATGAACTTCTGGGGGTTGACACTTCCAATCCCGAGTTGAATGCGATAAGAAATTCCATTGACAGACTGGATAAGGCGATTGTTAACCTTAACAATGATATAAGAAAAGTCAGGGTTGATGTTCAAGTCGGCACAAGCATGACGGCTTTGAGTGAGTTACAATCATTACAGAACAATTTGTTGACCGACTCTCGGACACTTTTAGGTAAGGAGACTGTTATCAATTATGTACGCGATGTTTCCAAGGCGGCACAAGTACATTCCGCCTGGAATTATGATAAATTCTGCGAATACCTTGCCGAGGAGTATGGGTCTATCGAAAGGGCCAGATATAAATGGACAGCTGACATGGGTACCGACAAGGATTTAACTGAAATATATGATATATTGGTTTCCTTTGCGAATTATACAAACTTAAGCTTTAGCGACTATATGGATAGAGCACATAACAGAATTTGGGGAATCGGTTTTTCTTTCAAAGACATGGATGAATACCAGTATTATCTTGGAAGACTTGGCGAAGATGCTGCAAAAATGTACAGATGTATGGAAGCTTTACGCGAAAAACTAAAAGGAGCACCGTACTATGGAAGGAAAGTAAAAAATGTGGAGATTGATCCTATTCTCACCGAAGGTTTTATAAACGAGGTAAAGGAGTTGAATATCGGTAACGGGTATTTGCAGAAAGTTATAAATCTCAGCTCGCTGATACTTGAAACCGCCAGCGGAACAGGGGACAGCATTATTGATCTTTTCTTTCAGGTAGTGGATACACAATTCAATTTCGAATCGCAGACGATAAATATTAAAAAGGCATTTTTGGCTAAATTGCAAAGCACTTATCTCATAAGCTCCGCTATAGCATTACAGTATTGTGATGCGACTAATGACGGTAATGCCTCCACTATCCGTTCATATATTCCCATCGTAATGGAAAAGATTGATAATGCATTCAATAAAATTGACATCATGACTGCTTTGGCAGACAAAGGGGCTGACAGATTACTGGTTTCCGGACAGGTGGTTTCCAAAAAAATGAAAAAGGCAACAGGTACTAAAGGAGCCAAAAGTGATACTTCTATCAGAAATGATATAAGGGAAGGTTTTCTGTCTGTTTCCGACCAAACTTACACCACCATGATAGAGAGAGCTCAAAACAGAGGTTTGAGTTTGGCAGCTGATTTGCAAGCCGCAGGTTTTGTTGATGTAGTACCGGATGAAGGAATCACTTATATATATATGACCGGAAACGCAACTTACTACAATACTCTGACCGTGGGGGATCTTTTTGTCTTGTCAATGAAACTTGCAGTGACCAGTTCTACAGATTCCGATGGCGGGTTTAAAGTAACCACCGTAACTCAAAACGGTACGGGAAATCCTTCTGTAGAGGAAAATAATGTCATACAAGTCGATTACTCGAAGACACCGGTTGTGTGGGCAATGGCTTTCGGCGGTGCTGAAGGTGAATACTACACGGTTCCCTCATATAATGCTGTCATAGGCTTTGTATCAGGAGAATAAATGAAACGCTCTCTGCTTGTTATAACGGTTATACTGTTTATTTGCATACTTGTATTGGGGGGATGTAAAACCCCCGATACAAGTATTACGGTACCTGCATCAACAGATGAGAGCGATATAGATATCTTACCGGAAACCTTCACTTTACTTATATATCTTTGCGGCAGCGATTTGGAAAGCCGTTCCGGTAAAGCAAGTGCCAATATTGCAGAAATGCAGGAAGCTGAAATTGATAAGAATATCAATGTTGTCGTTCAGACGGGCGGTTCAACAAGCTGGAAGGATATAGAGGTATCCGCACAGTCTACCGACAGGTTCTTGATAAAAACCGGCGGTAAACAGATGATTGACAGAATCACCGTAAAGCGTAACTTCGGAGACAGTAAGACTCTTTCGGAGTTTATAGAGTTCGGGGTGGAGCGGTATCCCGCAGATAAATACGGGCTTATTCTGTGGAATCACGGAGCAGGCTCCGTTAAAGGTGTATGCTTTGATGCAAACTTCGGATATGACGGATTGACGCTTTCGGAAATAAAGGAAGCATTGGAATCAACGAAGGAGATTATAGGTAAAAAATTTGAGTTTATCGGCCTTGATGCCTGCCTGATGGCTACATACGATATGGCTTGTATTATAGAGCCATATGCCGACTATATGATAGCTTCTCAGGAAATAGAGCCGTCATCGGGCTGGGATTATAAAAGGCTTATTTCCAATTTGGGTAAAGAAACCTTCTATGCCGATGTACTGAACTCATATGCCGAAAAGCAGGCTCAAAAAAACATATATACACTGTCCGCTGTAAAGTTATCGGAATTATCAAAGGCGGAAGCGGTTATCGATGAACTTATAAATCAGATAAACTGCGATTTATCATATGTAGGAGTTGCAATTGAGGAGGGAAAAGAATTCGGTGTAAAGGGAATAAGTCGCAGTACAAATTTGTTTGACTTAGGTCTTCTTGCCGAATCTTTAGGTATAGAGTATGACTTTTCCGATTTTATTATCAATGTAAACGGTAATGCACATAGTACTGCAACAGGTATAAGTATATACTTTCCAACAGAGCAGAAAGAGTTGCTGGATACATATTCCGATATTTGCACCAATAAAAGGTACATAGACTTTCTTAAAGAGTATTTTGCTTATCAACCTGAAACAGCAATTGCCTTTACAAACAGAGGTTACAGTGCGGACGGATCACATCTTTCTTTTACTCTGTCTAAACAATCGATAAGCTATGTTCAGTCTGTAGGTTATGAATTACACAGTTATGCGGGAAGCGAACAAACGGGGAAATTATATTCCGTCGGTACCGATAATGATATTTCCTTATCCGACGGTATATATACCGTAGATTTCGACGGCAGATGGGTCTATTTAAACGATATGCTGCTTCATTGTGATGTGTACCAGGAAGAAGACACATATACTGTTTTTTCTTCCCGTGTTTTGGTAAACGGTGAATCAGCTTCATTGTTATTTACCTACTCCGGTTCAACTAAGCAAATAGCGGTTGACGGGTATATACTTTCCTCCGATACATCCTCGCGTATTTACGAATTGAAACCGGGAACCAAGATAAGCATTTTGTATAAAGATGCGCTTAGCGATGATGATGCTCCGTATTATGAGGAAGGGGCGGTTATCTGGGGTGAGGATACAATACTGAAGGTAAGAAATCTTGATATAGGCCGGTATCAGTATATTCCTTATGTTGTAGATATATACGGTAACGTATTTTATGCAAATACCGCAACGGTGTACTTTGACGGAACAAAAAGTGTTATTGAGGATATTTCCGCGGGATAACGGATTAAATATGCTTACACTATCTGTACAGTTGAGACAGTGCAGGCAAAGATGCATAGCGGTTTATGTTCATTTATTAATCAGCCGGTTCCGATTATCGTTTGGGAGTGTAAAAAGCATTAGAGATTGCGGGTTACTTGAGTGAGGATTTTCCCATACCTCAGTTCAGAAGATAAGATAATTAATATGGTATTTTAGGAAAGTACAGTTTCGGCTATGTCATTTTAAATATATTTCATAATATTTAACATATGACAAAATGATAAGAAAAGCAGAATACCTTTCACTATTTCTATTGACGGAAATATAAAGAAAATTGTATGATAGCAATATGATTACATGGATTCAGATTATATTCATAACAATTTTATAATCTTAATCCCGGTTAAAGAACTTAAGACATTGTTAAGTTGTAAAGTACTGATGACTTTGTGAAATGTACAACTAAAAGTTATAAATAGGTTACTTTTGACACTGTAGTTAATTGTCGGTTTAATCTATGGCAACACCATATCGGAGGCATAAGTTGTGAAAATAAGATTGAAAAATATAGGCTTGATTGATAATAGTGAAGTCGAAATTAATGGAATTACAATTATTGCAGGTATAAATGCTACCGGAAAAAGTACGATAGGCAAAGCTTTATATAGTGTCTTTAATAGTCTTCAGAATATTTATGACAAGGTAAACGAGATAAGACACAAGAACATTATGAGTATCTTTCTGAAAGACACAAAAGATTCTCGACTTGTAGGCCATTATCGTAACGATATATTTAATCAATATGATGATCAAGTGCATTATCTTGTGGAAAATGCAAGTAAGTTTGTTAATGATAAAAGCGCTCTTTTTGATAATATTGACAGTTTTCTCGATTCGGTCAGCGTTTATCCTACTGAAGTGAAAGAAATAGGGTTCAACGATACTATGCCTTTTACAGTAAAAGAAAGTACTCAAAATATTGTAGATAATATTTTCGATTCCTTAAATATTCCGCTTGACAGGATTGTAAAAAGTATTTTGCAAACAAATTTGGATGCGGAATTCAGCGGGGAAATAAGTAACAGATATATATCTGAAAAGGTGTCTGAAATTACGCTGACCATTAAGGGTGAAGAAACGACAGTCAGTATTAATGATGATAAGGTTTCAGGCATTAGAAATATAAAATCTATGTACAAAGATATTGTGTATATTGATGATCCGTACATAATTGATGATCTGAAGTACAATACTGATATAGATATTTTAAATCATTTTTTCCGTAGGCGGATATATAAAGGAAGGATGCATCACCGTGCTTCATTGAGCATGAAGTTGTTGGCAAATAATCCCGACTTGTTGGAAAGTATAAAAACTGATGACAAACTTAAAGATATATATGCTAAAATGGAAAAAATCAAGCTTGGGAATTTGGTATACAAAGAACGTGCTTACAAGTATGAGGCTGACAATATTGCTTTGGATGTAGGAAATATTGCAGCGGGGTTAAAAACTTTTATTATTATAAAAACACTACTTGAGAACGGCAGTCTGGAGTCCAACGGTATAATGATTTTAGATGAACCTGAAATTCATTTGCATCCTAAATGGCAGTTGGTTTTAGCGGAATTAATTGTTTTAATTCAAAAAGAGTTTAATATGCATATTCTTCTTAATACTCACAGTCCCTATTTTCTCAGTGCAATAGAGACTTATTCCAAACAACATGGAGTGTCCGATAAGTGTAAATATTACTTGATGAATTCAAATGAAGAAAATACCGTATATGCTGAGGATGTTACTGATAATACTGAGCAAATATATAAATTGTTAGCAGATCCTTTTAGAACGCTGGAGTTGTTATAGAATGTTTGTAGGATTTGAATCAACTTTAAAAGAAAAGTCTCTTGATGACACAAATAATGAGTATCTTGTGCAAAATGAGGTTGTATGTATAGATTTTGATAAATGCAAAAATGATTATTGTGAGCATTCTCCGGGTGAAAATAAATGCGGTTATTTAAAATCTGTTGATGCAATTATAGAAAGGGGAAGTAAAGTATACTTTATAGAATTCAAGAACACAAAAATTGATGAAAAACTGGTTTATGAAATAGTGGAAAAGTGTTATGATTCATTGCTGCTATATTTCGAGAAAACAGGAAAAAATATTTCAGACTCAAGGCAAAACTTTAGCTTTACATTGGTTACCAATTATGGAAATAAAGCCGATGCCGTTAACAGCAAAGAAATGATTGTACAGACAGTGGTAGGGAAAGCTGATGAAAAATGGAAAAAGTATAAAAAAAAGTTTGAATCGTTTTTCTTTATAGGAATGAACATATTTGAACCTGTAGTTTTTAATAATTATCTGATTAAGGAGAGATTGATTCCGTAAGTATTTAATATTAAGCAGTACCGCCAAGTTTGTTCCGCTCATAAATAAATAACTGAGTATTAAAAACTTTTTTAATATTTGCACTGTTGCAAACAATCCCGTCAAGAGTTAGAATTATCTTGCAAGACAACAGGAAAGGTTTATTGTTTTTTTGTATTGTATATTAACCGGTTTAGTTAATATAGTAATACATAAAAGTTGAAAAACATAAGCCTTAATCCTGTAGTAATGCTGAATATATTTAAAAGGAGTCTGAATTATGAAAAGAAAAGCTTTTATGTCGGTTCTGGTGTTGGCTTTAGTGTCAATGATATTTATATTATCCGGTTGCGGTACAATTACATCTCCGTCGGATACCGGGTACTGGTTTTCCAAGTCGGAAAACAAGTATATACCGTTTGATGCGGATAAGTACAATCTCGATGAAGCGGGCAGTTACTGGTATTTTACAGCTGCAAAAGATGTAGATACCACTATGAAAGTGAAAATAAATGTTGATGACCACCATTCCGCTCTATATCTCTATGTGAACAATGAGCAAGTTAAAAGCGAAACCGATTTAGGTATTTTTTCAAGAGTATATAATTTGTCATTGAAAAAAGGAGATGAACTCAAATTGCATGCATTCTGGGTAAACGGTATAGCTGCTGAAAACGGAAGCGCTTTTGAGATATACATGATTACCATGTCGGAAGACGGAAAAGATTACGTATTGACTGAATTTGATAAGAGTACAACAAGATAATTTATATTTTAAGAAATATTAATAACCGGTATAAAGGAGGTTCGGAAACGGGCTTCCTTTTTTATTTCTGCTTCCGGTTCATCTCCATCATCAATATCGCCTATAGGCGGTATTATAACTACCGGACAGTTTTCAATAATGTCCCCTTTTTAAACTTTCTCATAGAGTGATAGGGATTTTTTCTACTTTATTGATTTTTATTTTTACTTTAACAGAAGACTTAACAAAAGATTCCAACTGAATATCTTCAATAAAATCATTTTTGTCTAAAATGATATATCTATCATTCTTGCAAAAAGCGTGACTGTTTAACGAATTTGAAGTCGAATTAAACAATGAGATAACATCTTCGGTCATACGATGTTTTGACATAACTGCTTTCTCACTTAGATATATTATACTTGAGAAATCCGTTTGTTCCAGTTGTACTATTTATATGCTAACACGGGACTGCAACAACAAACATCCTGTGTTGCCTCAAATGTTTTCGGCAAAATGGCGCAAATGTGTTCGGCAAAATACCGCAAATGTGTAAAGTAGGTGTTTTTTTTAACCGCTATATGGTATTATCTGTTTGTAGCATATAAATAAAAAAAGAGAGAGGTATGTCATGGAGAACAGAGAAAGAATGGTCAAATTTGTCGGTCAGCATGAACCTATTTGTCTGCATTTAGAGTTGTCGTTGAAATATCTTGATGATGATGACCTGGAGATTATGAAAGATTACGGCGGTCTTAAATACGGTAATGCCATATCCAGAGATATTCTAATACCGTATGAGATGCCTTTGAATGCTTTACATTATACGATACAAAAACTTTTCGGTTGGAGAAACAGTCATCTCAGACATTTTGAAATACGGAAAGAAGATTTTGATCGCTTAACAGAGAATAATGTTATTAATTGGTTGTCACTGATAGGAACTTTATTTAAAAAGCCCGCTTATGATGACGATGATATTGAACTGGATGAGTTCGAATTTAAAGAAGGCGATGATGAGGATGAATGGGTTAGGGATAAGTATACCGGTCCGTACAGATACAGAGGTATTACGGATAATTATGACGATTATAAAAGCTTTGCTGACGGTTATAGGGAAAAATTAAGTAAAGATAGAAATATAAGCCACAGTCTGACAGATACGCTTGAAGCCAATATCGAGTTTATGCACACATGGAATAACCTTATGGAAGGTCTGGAAGTGGTATCGGTTCTTGCACCTAAAGATCAGCCGCTTCATTCACTGTCCGATTTAGGCAAGATAATGGTAAGAAGAATGTATCAGCCGATAACGGGAAACCTGTGGCCTCAGATGTTGCCGGTAACACATAAACTTTCATATGAGTACGATTACGGTGACGGTTGGACTGTGGATATAACAAGGGTGAGAGATGTGTACTGTTTATCGGAATTGGGATTGATATCAGAGGATGAATTACAAAGTGCAATGGATATAGTCCCTATAATTCACAGACCTGTTTGTCTTGTGACCAACGGAGGACCGGTTTTAGATGATGTCGGCGGCATGTACGGCTATTGCAGAATGTTGGAAACTATCTTTATAAAAAGAGACAAAAGAGAAAGAAACTTCATGTTGGACTGGGCACGTTCTCAAGGATGGGAAACAAATAACATAAAAGAACCTATGGTGCTTTAAAGTTACGGCTTAAGGCATCCTATGGGAATAACAAACACTCCGTCATCACGTTTGTAACCGTATTTGGTTGCGGTGATTACTATTTTTAAATCCGGTAATCTTAGAGGACACTGAGGTTCTTTCTCGTTATAAATACCTATGAGTTTTTCAATCTTGCAAAGGTGTTTAGCTCCTTCATCAATTGCTTTTGCGCCGAGCTTGAACTCAAGCAGGGCGTATCTTCCATCTTGCAAATGTAAAACGCCGTCAGCTTCCAATCCGTATTTATCACGGTAATGTGCCATTTCGCCTCTCATTTTAGAAGAATAGATTTTTAAATCTCTTATACATAGCGATTCAAATAAAAATCCTAAAGTCTTAAAATCGGTATTAAAATATTCCGGTGACAGTCCTAGGGCCGCTACTGCAATTGACGGGTCGATAAGATTCCTTTTTTTAGATGAACGTATGGCTGTACGCGAACGAATTGCCGGGCACCAGGCCGGAATATCTTCTATGATGTATAATTTTTCCAATGCTTCAATGTAGCTATAATAAGTCGATTTTGTCATTTCCGTTGTTGCGGCAACATCGCCGAATATTGTTTTAGTCTCGGCAAGAGAGCAAATATTTCTGGAATATGCTTTCAAGATATTCTGACTCCAAAGAGGATTTCGTTTAGTTTTGTCTATGTTGGAGATATCAACATAAGCGGTTTGATACACTAAATCTTCTGCAATAGCAAGTTTTGAGTTGTAGTTTTGGCTATTAACACTTCTTGGCCATCCTCCACGACATATGGCAAAAATCAATTGGTCAATAGTCAATTTTGATTCCACAAAATCCATTGATTTATCTTCAAACAGTTGAGTTAAAGAAACTTCTCCACCGGATTCACCACTCTCGTAAAGGCTCATAGGATACATTTTTAAAGTTGAAATTCTTCCTGTTCCGGTATGGGGAGTTTCAACGAATCGGGAAGAAGAGCCGGTCAATATATATGCTCCTACAAGTTGCTCATCATCAATAGATTTTCTGATAGCACCCCAAATTTTCGGAGCATCTTGCCATTCGTCAAACAATCTGGGTTTTTCGCCAATCAACAACTTTGACGGAAATTCATTTGCTACTGATAGATATTTATCTCTATTATCCTCATCCTGAAACTCAATAACACTTTTTGCTTGTTGCTTAGCGGTTGTTGTTTTACCGCAACCTTTCGGGCCTACGATTAAAACTGCTCCGAATGCTTGCAATTTTTCCGATAATAATGAATCGGCTATTCGTTTTAGGTATGTCATGTAATTGTCACCTCAAGAATAGCATATGCGTTATTAAACACATTTGTCAAGTTTTGCTATACACATTTGAGGCATTTTATTATACACATTTGCGGTGTTTTATCATACACATTTGCGGTATTTTGTTTATGCCTGCCTGTTCTGCATTTCCTGCAATGCCTAAAGGATATAGCCGGTTTTTTGATATAACTCCCTAAACGTATAATTCTAAAGAGGCAAGTTCTTTGTATAATTCCATTGAATATTCTCGCACCGTTTCTATTATGACGCATAACAGGGGAAAATGTAACGGTTTCGTGCAAAAATAGAAATATATATTCCTGTTATTTAACAGAACTGTAAATATCTCCGTTTGCAATCAAATGCGGCCTACTCGTCATTTTCGGTAAACGCGGATTTCTGCTTCCTCAATTTTTTCTCTTTTCGTTTCTCCTCAATGTCTCTAAGCCATACATCCACCGGTGCTTTCCATTGTTGCGATTTGTTCGGAATGTTTTTGATAAGGCTTTTGGGATTGAGACCCAGACGCTTGGCTCTTTCAATATCTTCATCATTCAGTCGGCAAAGTTTTTTTGCTTTTTACCATTGCTGCTCACTGTGTGCCATATAATAGCCTCCGATGTCTATTGTACGAAAAAGATATATGATATTCAATGGCTAATAACATACACTATGACAAGCCGACTTGCACATCAAAAGCGCTCCGACTTGCACATCAAAAGTGCGCCGACTTGCACATTTGTGTTGATAATTCCGGTGAGTGATGGTATCATGTTAACAGGTGAATGAAATGAAAAAATATTATCCGAGAATAGCAGATAAAATACTTAAAGAAGAGTTACAAGCTTTTGGGGCAGTACTTATTAACGGACCTAAATGGTGCGGCAAAACGACAACTGCAAAACAAATTTGTAAGAGCGTAATAAACATGCAGGATCCTGCCAATAAAGCAAACTATTTGAAAACTGCCAAAATAAATCCCCTCATATTGTTACAAGGAGATAAGCCGAGGCTGATAGATGAATGGCAGGAAGCGCCGGAACTTTGGGATGCAATCAGATATGATATTGACGAGAAGCAGCAAGAAGGGTTGTACATATTGACCGGGTCTACGAAAATTGATGACATTAAAACAAGCCATTCCGGTGTGGGAAGAATTTCAACAATTACCATGAAGACTTTGTCTTTGTATGAGTCGGAAGATTCCGACGGAAGTGTCAGTTTGCAGGAGTTGTTTGACGGAAAATCGTTTGAAATGACAAAATCCGAATTATCAATAAGGGATATTTCAGAAGTTATTGTAAGAGGCGGTTGGCCTAACAGTATCGGGAAAGATTTAAAGATAGCTTCCCGCCAGATAGCCGGATATATTGATAGTATCGTAAAAAGTGAAATTAACACAATTGACGGAGTGGAAAGAAATCAAGCAAAAACAAGGGCAGTGTTAAGATCGCTTGCAAGACATACCGCATCATTAGCTACCGACAGTAAAATAGTTGCTGATGTTGAAGCAAATCATTTTACCATTCACAGAAACACATTAAGCGATTACTTGAAGGTACTTAGAGACTTATATGTTGTAGAGGATTTGCCGGCATGGAGTCCCAAACTGAGAAGCAAGACAACAATCCGTACATCAAACAAAAGACATTTTTCCGATCCCGCATTCGCAGCGTCACTTTTAGATGCTGCTCCTGAAGACCTGTTAAGGGATATTGAAACATTTGGACTGTTATTTGAGTCTTTAGTTATCAGAGACTTGAGAATATATACCGACTATATAGGTGGGCATGTTTATCATTATCGCGATAAAAACGGACTGGAGGCAGATGCAATCATTCACTTAAACGACGGCAGATGGGCAGCGGTTGAAGTGAAGTTAGGTGCACACAGCATTGATAGTGCCGCAGAAAATCTCATAAAACTATCCAATCTGGTAGATTCATCAAACAAAAACGGACATGCCTTTCTTGCGGTTATCACCGGAACGGAGTTCGGATACAGAAGAGATGACGGTGTCTATGTAATTCCTATAGGGTGTTTGAAATACTGAAAAATCCATGTCTATATCTACAGAGTGCGGTATCTTGTTTTTACAGTATATTTGCCCGGAATTCTTAATCATTAATCGTTTCCCGTGATATACTTTAGTATATTAATGTTTTTGGAGGCACCATGTATACATCAGACTGGCACATACATTCATCGGCATCATATGATGCACAACTACCTGTTCCCGAGTTGATTAAGACAGCTGCCGAGATTGGAGTAACTCGGTTCGGTATAACCGATCATGCCAATTTCCCTATACCTTCATTCTTCGCTAATCTTGAAGAATCTAAAAGGCTTCATGACAAGTATGGTTTTGAGGGGTTCTATTTAGGAGTGGAATTAACAACCATACCTAGAACAATGTATGAGCACTGTATAAAGACCGGAAGAAGAGATACATATACATCCACCAATGTTGTAGATAATTATGATTTAGAGTTCATGCTTACAATGGATGATTTAGAGAGATTCGGTATGTCATATACCGTAGCTGCCGCTCATTCGGCATGGCATACCGATGTATCTAAAACTAATGAGTTTATTATTGAATGGCACAGACATCATATGTATATAGCTAATGATGAAAGGGTAGATATATTGGGACATCCCTGGTGGTTTGATAAACCTCAGTTTGCCGTCTGGTTATCGGATTTTTCCGTAATACCGGTATCAATGCATGATGAATTGGCTTGTGCATTAAAAGAAAACGGAGTATGTATAGAAGCCAATGCGGGTATGCTTTACGGTGATAAATATCCCGAAAAGTTCTATAAACAGTACTGTGAGTATATGCGGTATATGTTTGAAAAAGGAGTAAAGGTTACTTTCGGTTCCGACTGTCACGGCCCTTTGTATGCAGATCATCGATTGGAAGTGGAGAAGGCCTTGGGAGCGGTAGGTTTTAAGAGTGAGGATTTTATCATACCTAGGTTCAGAAGGTAAGTAAATTCAATAGAAAGAAGAGCATTAAAATGCTTGTATTTTAATAGTATTTATTCTATATTTTACAGTTCTCTTTGAGCTTAAAGGTTTCCTCTCCAATTTTCCTCTATCTGATTTTCGTCAATAGCAATCTGCTCGACTTTGCTGTCTTCATTGTCTGATAATTCCTTCCAGGCAGTCTTAAATTTTTTTGTGGAATTTTTCCCGGAGCTATGAAAGCAATTTAAGCAAGAATAGAAAAACTGACCTCTGTTTTGTCCTTTGCCTGCAACCCTCAGAATCATTTCACAACCACAGTATGGACAGGAAATTAGAGGAGTTGCTCTCCAATAAGTCGGGCCGATTTGGTTAATTGCCAATACGACAGCAATCACTTCTTTTGCCCCTGATTTTTTTAAAGTTCTTACACACTCCCGTAAAGTGGCTCCGGTAGTTACAATATCATCAATTATAACTACTGTCTTGCCCGTTAAATCTCCGTTATATTGAAAAACTCCTATTATGTTTTCTGCACGCTCTCCGGATGACAATGCCTTTTGATCTTCATAATCTTTTATGCATATGAACTTGTCATTGTAGTTTTCAATATTGCAATCCTTAGATATTTTATCAATAATATATTTGAAATTATCTACCTTATTCGGTTTTACGGGCACAGAACAGACTCCGTCAATTGTAGTTTTCTCTTTTAAAAAGTTTATAATATTTTTATAAATCCCAGCAAATTTCTCGTTAAATAAACCCGTATAAGGTTTGTCAGTCTGTTTATTTAAATATATAGCTCTTGAATAGGGATGCAATTGTGCCATGTAATGATATGAGGGGAAATATCTACCGGCAGTTATCAGTTTTATCGGGTTGTTGTTAGCATCAAAATCGACAAACAGTATTATGCCTTTATCAAGTGAATTAGGGAAAAGGATGCTCTCTCCAAAGAAGCCGTATATGTTCTCATTTATAGCTTTGAGCAAATCCTCAATATCATCTACAATCAAATCCGGTAAAATGTTGGTGTTTCTGTAATCTACAGTTTGTTTTACCCATATGCTTCCGCTCAAGAATGACCGTGCATTCTTTACGAAGTTATAATTACCTGAAACATATGCTATATCAAAGTTAGCTGATTTCAGAATATTGACAACTTTTTTGTGAGTCGTTCTATTGGGTGAGAGTTTCATCTGAAATTGGGGGATATATAAAACCTTTTCATTACCAAAAGCGGCGACTAATGATTTTTCAGTTCCTGCATCAGATGTTATAAATACGCATTTTATTCTTTCGTTTATTCTATTCCATTCTTCGACTGGAATATCAGTAAAACTATCTGTGTCTATAGCCAAACCTTTTAATTCATTAGTGCATCTAAACATTACAACACCAAATTGACTACTTGGGTAGTCCACTTTTCCTTTACAGTTTTACTTTTCGCATTTTCGTCCGATAAGACATCAAAACTCAGTTGCTTACAAGTTTCTTCATTCTCCAACTTGAAAATTTTACTTTCTGCAAGTTTTTCCAGTACATTTTTGGGGTTTTCAACTACCTCAGCACCTCTTTCTACATACCTAGCGGGCCAAGTTATAGTCTTCAATTCCAAAGCGGTCTTGGGAATGAGAACCTTCCTGTTTTGTTTAAGAGCAAAATCTGCTTGTTTTAAAGCTCCTGAGGTTTCGCCGGCTTCCATTATAACTGTCGCAAGAGATAAACCGCTCATAACTCCGTTTCTCAACGGGAAGAACCATTTTTGAGTCTTAATTGCAGGAGAGAATTGAGAGATTACAAGACCTTTTTTTTCTATCTCCATTTGTACTTCCTTATTATCAATCGGATAATACTGATTTAAGTTTGTACCTATTACGGCAATTGTATTAAATCCGTATTCCAAAGCAGTTTTATGGGCTGTTACATCAATCCCTCTTGCTAAGCCTGATATAATAGTAATTCCGTTATTACCTAATGCTATTGTTAAAAGGCGTGTATTCTCTTTTGCACTTTCTGTTGCGCGCCTTGAGCCCACAAGTGCTACTGTTCTCTCTTCAAATAGCAGAGACTTGTTTCCTCTTAGATACAAAAACCTGGGAGCTTGTTGAGTTTCAGCTAAAAGCGGTGAATAATCATGAGCACCTCTTTTTATAATCTCATCTGTCGGTTTTAAGTTGGAAAAAGCTCTACATGCTATATCAAATTCCTTTTTTAAACGCTCCACCCCTACTTTAAAATATCCGGAATATTTTCCTAAAAGAGATTCATCATGTGTCATAAATACGGATACATCTGTCTCTTTACTGAAGTCTGTGAAAATAGGGTCCAATCTCTGCTCCGTTATTTCTAAAGCATTTATTAAGGTTGAAAAGTTTAATGCCTCCCTTTTCTCTGTCGTGTCAAATTGAAACATTCCTTTTTTACCTCCCGGACTGATTTTATCAAATATTTTTAATTCTTCTTTTCTTCTATCTAATTCATCAATATGAAAAACTGTTCCGGAAAGATTTTTTTTCAGCGGTTTGACCTTTCCTTCTTTTACCAATATATTTAACCTTTGTGTAGTTATATTAAGATATTCAGCTGCTTCTTTTGCAAAGAGCAACTTTTCCGCCAATTTTTCTATACCTCATTCACCCCTTTAGCCATATATTACATTATGAGGTTTAAGTTTGTCAACCCTTAAGAATCAATCAATGCTATAATATACCGTTTGATAGAATATGTGATAATATTTAAAATATACTTTGTATGTAGATCATCGATTGGAAGTGGAGAAGGCCTTGCGAGCGGTAGGTTTTAAGAGTGAGGATTTTTCCTCCCTCAGGTTCAGAAGATGAAATGGCTGATATATTTTGTATTGTAAAAAGCATAGCGGCCGCTATGCTTTTTTACTACTTGCCCGAGTATGAAAAGTTTTGTCGGGATATATGAAATTGGTATAGTATTACAGTTTTACTGATACTATCGTTATAGGTTTATTCGCTTATCTTACCGGTGCTTTGGAATAAACAGTTAAATAGATAATGTCTTTTGTTCTGAAACTTGTTTTCTCAATCGGTACACAGCTGTTTTTAACCCGACCCGGATCATCATACAATATTTCATATTGTCCTTTTGAATTAATTCGGTATCCTATTGCTACCATTGCGTGCGTTCGTGTTCCATTCTTAAACTGAACAAAAACACCGCCATGATCTCTGTCTTTTTCATTCAAATATTGGATGATTCTTAGGATTTTGTCATCATCGGACTTTCCTTCTACTTTTTCCGAGTTGTTTTTCTTAACTACTACTTTAAATCCCAACTGCTTTGAGTACTTATTATTATAGTAATCAAAAACACGTCCTCTGTATAGATATGTGGTATTTCCATTTGCTTTATAGGTTTCATTCGGATTAGTCTCAAAACCTAAGTTGGACAGAATCATACAACTACTTGTTATGTAGCATCCGGTACGTTTTAATTGGGGATAATTGATTTGGCTGAAATATGTGTGATTGGGTAGGATATATGCTTTTTGAACTTTTATCACACGTGTTGCCTTGTAGCCTTCCGCACAAGCCTCCACAACAATGGAGTCTCCCATTTTTGCAGAGGGTTTTACTATAATCACTCCTGTGCTTGTGTCTATAGTGACATTATTACCGTTACTTTTTGCAATTCTCCATTTGACAGGTGCTTTGTAAGGCGAGTTGGATTTAACAACTGCGGTTAATGTAGTTTTTTGACCTACAATAATTGTGCTTGGTCCTTTTATTTCAATACTTTTGATTGAAATGGGAGCGACCGTAAACTTAACGGTGTTTCCTTTCTGTCTGCGAGTACCGTCGGAATTATGTGCTGTTACACTGATTGAATAGTTGCATCCGGGAATCAAATCCGTAATCTCATATGTGCATTTCGGTGCATATATTTTTTTATTCATATTAACACATATTTTTTTTGTAAGATTTAACAGTTCAATTGTGTAGTAAGCAGCTTTCCTGTCTGCTTGCCATTTTACCACTACTTTATCCGAAGGCTGATATCTTTGCTTATCGGTAGAACATTTTACTGCAGGGGATATTTGTGCCGTTACTTTGGAATAGACCTTATTAGAGTTCCAACGGGGCATAATTGCTGCATCTACATTCAGGTAGGATAAGCATAATACAAGAACTATCAGTGTGCAGATTGTTTGTTTAATAATCGTTTTCATTTTCTTTCCTCCTTGTAATTTTAAAAATATTTTGTCTTGAAGAACTGTTGCTCCGTATCTTCACATTTAGGATAGCATAAATAGTTTGTCAGCTTCCTAACAAAATCCTAACAAAATCAACTCATCAATTATTGGTCAGATCAAAGAAACGACATCTAAAAGAGAGTTTGATTATATGGATGTGAAATAGCGTTTTTTATTATAAAATCTACGAAAATCGGTTAACAAAGTCATATATTGCATCAATAGTAGCCTTAATTTCCTGTAAATAATTAACCGGTTGGTTCAGTAACTTCGGGGTACTTGCAGAATCCTGATTTGGAATATATCCGACTGTGTCAAAATTGACTGTGTGTTTTATTGCAAATGACAAAGCTCGAACTTGCTGATATGGACAATAAATCTGTGATGTGCAATTAATGATATTTGAATGCGGTAGGACATTTAATCGTTTGAAAAAAAAGTCAAAGCAATCTACACTGTTGGCTCTTCTTATATCCGGTTCCGAAGAAGGAGCGGAAATTGCATAAATATCATTGTTTCCATATTTTTCTGAGTACTTTCTTATTGTCCAATTTAAGTTATAGTTATCTTTCCTTTCCGTTTCTTCCGTATATGAACGAATGTCAAATGTAGTTGATAAACCCGATGCTATTGCTTCAAATTCAAAAACGGCATCTTTGGCAGGTGTGTTGCTATAAAAAGTAATCTCCTGTTCCGATAAAGGTCTCATTGTGGATAATGCAATAACTTTTGATTCAAAGTTATGA
>Ga0116185_1000510_pt1 | contig 45149 bp, 37 predicted proteins | sample AD_JPNNA7_MetaG_FD_89754 | JGI IMG/M metagenome (GOLD analysis project Ga0116185, IMG submission 89754) | Active sludge microbial communities of municipal wastewater-treating anaerobic digesters from Japan - AD_JPNNA7_MetaG | ecosystem: Engineered > Bioreactor > Anaerobic > Digestate | place...
AATCAATTCGGTAAAGTAAAATAGATAATTTTGTTTTGATTTTTATGTAAATAGCCTCTTGTTAGTGAATTCTTTCAAATCGTCGTCTTATGCTTGATAGAATTATCGGTTTCAGTCTGAAATACAAGTTGATAGTCATTCTTTTCACACTGACTATTGTTGGGTTTGGAATATATGCTATTTTCAATATTCCTGTGGGAGCAGTACCCGATATTACGAATAATCAGGTGCAGGTCATAACCACCTCAAACAATCTCTCCACGCAGGAAATAGAGCAATTTATTACAGCGCCTGTTGAGCTTGAAATGGCGAACCTGCCAGGCGTGCAGGAAATCCGTTCCGTTTCAAAATTCGGACTTTCCGTGGTAACCATTGTTTTCAAAGAAAGTATGGGAACCTATTTGCCACGGGTTCTTATTGCCGAAAAAATCAAGACTGCCTCCGCCGATATTCCAGAAGGTTTTGGAACTCCCGAAATGGGACCTATAACCACTGGGTTAGGTGAGATTTACCAGTACGTGCTTGATGTGAAACCCGGATTTGAAGATCGCTACACAGCTATGGATTTGCGAACTAGTCAGGACTGGATTGTGCGGCGCCAGCTTTCCGGTATTGATGGTGTAGTGGAGGTAAATAGCTGGGGAGGTTACTTGAAAGAGTATGAAGTGGCCGTTAATCCGGCTCGTTTGCAAGCTATTGATGTAACGTTAATGGATGTCTTTGACGCTTTGGAAAAAAATAACAGCATTTCCGGTGGGGCGTACATTGAGAAAAAAAGTGAAAGTTACTTTATCCGTGGCGATGGTCAGGTTAAATCTATTGAAGATATTGAGAATATCTTGGTGAAAAATAAGGGCGGGATCCCTGTATTGGTAAAGGATGTAGCAAAAGTGCATTTCGGCTATGCAAATCGTTTTGGCTCCATTACAGCCAATGGCGAGGGTGAAAAAGTACTCGGACAGATTATGATGCTGAAAGATGCCAACTCCAAAAAAGTAATAAACGAAGTAAAAGCCAGGGTGGCAGAGGTGCAAAAAACTCTTCCCGAAGGGGTTTATATCAATCCCATTTTAGAGCGAAGTGAGTTGATCAGTAAAACAACGACAACAGTTTTAGAAAACCTAATTTTCGGCTGTATTATTGTCTTTTTTGTGGTTTTAATGCTTTTGGGGAATATGCGTTCGGCGCTGGTAATCGCCTCTATGATACCCTTATCACTCCTTTTTACTCTTTCTATGATGTTTATTTTTGGTATAGATGCCAACCTGATGAGTCTTGGTGCACTCGACTTCGGAATTATCATTGATGGAGCGGTAATTATCGTAGAATATGTCGTAGTACGGCTAACAGCCAACCAGTTACAGTTTCGGAATACTTCTCCCGAAGAGAGGTTGAAGTTGAACGACGAAATCACGAAAGAGAGTGCGTCAACCATGATGAAATCAGCTATTTTCGGACAGTTTATTATTTTAATTGTCTTTATTCCAATTCTTTCATTACAAGGTGTAGAAGGTAAAATGTTTCGTCCGATGGCGTTGGCGTTTGGTTTTGCTATAATCGGAGCAATGATTTTCTGCCTGACTTGGTTGCCTGTGATTTCTTCCATTTTCTTACGTCCTGTTGATGTAAGTAAAAAGAATTTTTCGGATAAAATCATCGAATTTGCCCAAAAATCTTACCAACCCGTTTTGAAATGGGCTTTGAATAAAAAAGCTCTTGTGTTCACACTCTCATTCCTAACGTTGATACTATCAGGACTGATTTTCAACAGGATGGGAGGTGAATTTATTCCTACACTCGACGAAGGTGATTTCGTTATTCAGCCCGTACTGAAAACGGGGACTTCGCTTTCCAAAACGATCGAACTAACTACGCAGATGGAGAATATTTTGATGGATAATTTTTCCGAAGTAGAAAAAATAGTCTGTCGTATTGGTGCAGCAGAAGTGCCAACCGACCCGATGTCTATGGAAGAAATTGATATGATAATTCGTTTAAAACCCAAAAAAACTTGGAAGTCTGCTAAAACCAAGGAGGCTTTGGCAGAAAAATTCAAAGAAGCGTTGAGTGTAATACCAGGAATTGATTATGAGTTTACACAACCTATTGAGATGCGTTTCAATGAGTTGATAACAGGTGTGCGTGCTGATATTGCAGTTAAAGTCTTTGGCGAGGATTTGGATTATTTAAGCCATAAAGGAGAGGAAATCAAAGAGTTGGTTGAAAAAATTGATGGTGCAGGCGATGTGATTTTGGAAAAAACCACCGGACTTCCCCAAATGAATGTTACCTATAATCGTTCAAGGATTGCTTATTATGGAGTTGATATTAAGACACTTAACTCTTATTTAGCAGCGGCTTTTGGAGGTGAGGTTGCAGGTAGTGTTTTCGAGGGAGAACGACGCTTTGATCTGGTACTTCGCTTGCAAGAAGCCGACAGAGTTGATATTGATAATATACGTAAATTGCCAGTGCTGCTTCCAAACAGTTCGCAAGTACCGTTGAGCGAGTTGGCAAACATACATTATACAACAGGTCCTGCGAAAATCAGCCGCGAAAACACCCAACGTTGCGTGGTAGTGAGCGTGAATGTACGCAATCGAGATTTGCAATCGGTAGCGAAAGACATTCAAGCAACGGTGAATAAAAACGTGAAACTTAATCCCGGTTATTACGTTAGCTATGGTGGCCAGTTTGAAAATTTGCAAAATGCCGCCAAACGACTCACTTATGCCGTACCAATTGCATTGGCGTTGATATTTATTTTTCTTCACTTCGCATTCAAATCCTTGAAAGATACCATAATGATTTTTACAGCGGTGCCTCTGTCGGTGGTGGGTGGGATAATGGCTTTGTGGATACGTGGAATGCCGTTTAGTATTTCTGCGGGTGTCGGGTTTATCGCCTTATTTGGTGTAGCTGTGTTGAATGGAATAGTGCTTATTGAACATCTGAAAGACTTACAAAAAGGTGGTATGACTAACATGAATGAATTGGTTATAAAAGGCACAGCCGACCGCCTTCGTCCCGTATTTCTAACCGCTGCCGCTGCTGCAATGGGCTTCTTGCCAATGGCAATTTCCACAGGTGCGGGCGCTGAAGTACAACGTCCGCTTGCTACGGTGGTTATAGGTGGTCTGATAACATCTACCATGCTGACTATGATTGTGTTACCCCTGCTTTTCAAAATATTTCATGACGATGAAGGATTAAAATATAAGATTGTGAGAAAATTTAAATCGAAAAACTTTATTATTCCGTTATTGTTAGCAATTTCTGGAAATTTATGCGCACAGTTACCTGTCTATACCCTAGAACAGTGTATTGAATTATCTTTGAAAAATAACAAGGAAATAGGCGCTTATAACTTAAAAATAGAGGAGCGAAAAGCCCTGGCAAAACCATTTATGGCATTGGATAAAACGCAGGTTTACTACGGTTATGACCAGGCAAATGTGGCTGAAAACGGATACCCTTTGCATATAATAGGCATGGAACAGTCATTTTTGTTCCCTACGGTTAATACTTATTTGAATAGAATGGAAGATATTGAGGTAAATATTGCAGAACAGGAACTCAAAAAACAGCAATTAATACTTAAAAAAAATGTTGCTTCGGCATATTATTCCGTTCAGTTTTTACAGGAAAAACAGCTCTATTTTCAGCGATTGGATAGTTTGTATTCTCGGTTGAACTCAATAGCAGGCACACAGTTGAGTTTAGGCGATATTTCTCAACTCGACAAATTGAACGCACAGGCAAAGAAACAGCAAATATCTATAGAGATAAGCAAAATGTCAATTGAAATTCAGAATGAGTATAGCAATTTGAAAGCCATGATGCAAACTGATGAAGATTTTCGAATTGCCAACGAAGGAATGAAAATGGTAGTTGTTAATAAGCCTGAATTTCAAAATAGTCCTGAAATTAAGCAGTATCAACTTCGTTCAGAGTATTTGAAAATAAGCTCGAAAGCTGAACAACACCAACTACTTCCCGATATTTCACTGGAATATTTTTATGGAAACAATCGTTATGAAAATTCACGTAGTTATCACGGGTTTCAGGTGGGTTTGGGTATTCCTCTTTACTGGGACGATCAACGTTCGAAAATCAGAGCAAGTCGGTTTGCCACTGATGCCAATGAATTGTTTCTGCAAAACAGGATGATTTCTTTGGAGGCTAAGTACAAAACTCTACAAAATGAGTTGCAAAAATTCCATGAAACCATCGAGTTTTATAACAATACGGGCAAACAGCTAAGCAATGAGATAGCCCGTACAGCTACACGAAGTTACGAAGCGGGTGAAATAGATTATTACGAATTCGCCATAAGCATGGAGAATGCGATGAAACTGACACTCGAATACTACGAAGCTGTTTTAGAGTATAATCGGGTGGCTTTGGAGTTAAATTATTTGATAATTAATAACCCTTAAAGGGGGACTATGGTAAGTTTTTTTACGATAAATCGCAGAAATAGAGTTTTATGAAAAAAATATTAATCTACACACTTCCTTTGTTGTTACTTTTTTCATGCATAGGTAAAAAAGAGGGAGGAAGTGAAGCAACAGAAACAGCGGAAGCGAACATAATCAAGATAACTTCCGAGCAGTTTAAAACCAGTGGAATGCAGTTGGGAGAACTGAGTTTACAGACTTTTATAGACGAAATAGCTTGTAGAGGATTCCTCATTGCTCCCACTGATGGAATAGCTAAGATAAGTACGCCGATTGCCGGAACAGTTGAGAAAGTCCTTGTTAAAACCGGTGATTTTGTAAATCAGGGACAGGTGGTTTGTAATGTCTCGGGAACTGAGTTTTTGGATTTACAACAGCAATTTGCCGAAGCGTCTGCTAATTACCAGAAGGCCAAAATAGATTACGAACGGGCAAAAGTCTTACGGGCTGAAAACATCGGAGCGGAGAAAGATTTTACTGCGTTAGAAAGTACATATAAGATTTCATTAGCTATTTACAATGCATTGAAAGTTCGTATCCAGGCATTGCGAATAAATCCGTCTCAGATTGAAAACGGACAGATGTACACATCGTTTCCAGTGGCTTCACCCATTAGTGGATTTATCACCAAAATCGGTGCAGTTATCGGGCAGTATGTGGATATGCAGAACGAACTGGCTGAAGTGGTAAACGTGAACAGATTGCAGCTGCAACTATCTGTTTTTGAAACTAATTTGCAGAAGTTGAAGGTGGGGCAAAAAGTGCGCTTTAATGTGTGTGGAAGATGGGAACAAAGTATTGATGCTACGCTGATTTCCGTTGGAAAAACTATCAATCCTGATACAAGAGCTATTGATTGTATAGCCCAAATAGGAGATGTTGACCGAAGCAAATTAGTTAATCAAAGTTATGCAGAGGCAAAAATAATGGTTGATAATTTAGAAACAAAAGCCTTGCCTGCCAACGCTGTTCAAAAGGAGGAGAAAGAGTACTTTGTCTTTGTGCTGGATAAGCAAGAGGGAGATAAGTATTTTCTAAAAAAGACAAAAGTAGAAGTAGGGAAAATCAATGATTCCTACATCGAGATTTTAAGTGGATTACCTGAGGGAAAACAGGTGGTTGTGAACGGAATAGAGATGTTGTAGGTTAGGAAAATTAATAAAAGTAGCAATTCCTCGCTTTTTTATATGAAAAACGGGGTGGATTTCCCTCCTACATTATTTTTTATTGATTAATACAAGATAAAAAAAAGCCCGTCGGTTTTCACTGACGGGCTTTCTGTTTTGGGTAAAGTGTGTTTAATTGCTCTCTTTACCAAGCATCACAAGGTCGTTTACATTAACTTGCGTAAAAAACCTGCGCTTCCCTTCATTGTCGTCATAAGCGTTAGTCTCAAGACGACCTTCTATGGCAATTTGCTTTCCTTTTTTAAGATATTTCTCGGCAACATCGGCAAGCCCGCCCCAAATTATAATATTATGCCACTGAGTGTCGGTTACCTTCTCCCCTCTCTGGTTTTTATAAGTTTCGGTGGTGGCCAGTGAAAATCGAGCCATCTTGTTACCGTTCGACACCTGTTTTACCTCAGGATCCATTCCTAAGTTACCAATTAACTGAACACTGTTTCTTAAACTTTTCATGATTTTAAAATTTAGAGTTAAACATTAATTAAAAATTCACGAAGCAAAGATACAGTGCGACTTACGACCGATTCGGTTAATAAACATTTAGTTGCGTTTGTAAACGTACTTAAGCGATTTTAGTCGTTTGTAAATGGATAATTATTATCTTTATACCGTCATAAAATAGTGAGAATCATGGAAAAAAATTGTCCTGAATGTGGCGAAAAAATAATCGGACGAATTGATAAGATCTTTTGTTCCGACCAGTGCCGCAACACCTATAACAACCGTCAAAACAGAGCCTCGACCAACTTAATAAGGAAGATTAACAGTAAACTGCAAAAAAACCGGCGAATACTTGCAAAGCTTGCACCCGAAGGCAAAACTACCGTGCATAAAGATATACTCTTGAAAGAGGGCTTTGATTTAAATTATTTTACAAATATTTATCGAACAAAGGCTGGAACTACCTACTACTATTGTTACGAAATGGGTTATTTACCTTTAGAAAACAACTTTTATGTCGTTGTCAGGAAGCAGGATTAGGATAATAACCTGTATAACGCAGATTTGGTTGTTAATGCTTGTTCCTTCGGTAAAAACGATTTTTGCCGAAACTTTGTCGAACGAAGCGCAAATTTCAATATTAACGGTTGACTCCGGTAAAGAAATATGGACAGTTTTTGGTCACACAGCAATCCGGATTCACGATCCGATAAATAATATTGATGAGGTGTATAACTATGGCACATTCGATTTTGATCAAAACCGGTTTTATTTGAAATTCCTTCGCGGCAATCTTATCTACTACCTGTCGAGAGATAGTTTCGATCATTTTTTGAAAACCTATACAGCGGAAAACAGAACTATCTGGGAACAACAACTGCTGTTTCAGTCAGAGGTTTTACAGAAATTATACGATTCGCTCTCAACTAATTATCATTCAGGGAACAGAGACTATTACTACAACTTTTTTGAAGATAACTGCACCACCCGAATATTGAATCTAATAATCGCTTTTGCTTCAGAAAAATATTCCGAAGAATACCTATTGCAGCCTGTTAACAGTACCTATCGTAAAGAATTAAAACCTATTCTATTAAACAGACCATGGATTGCCTTTGGAGTCAACCTTTTGCTCGGCCGATATGGTGATCAGCATATAAATTTGCGACAAAGCATGTTTTTACCTGTTACCTTAATGAAAAAACTACCGGGAACAGGCTGGGCAACAGAAGGTGTAACGATATATAAAGCAAAAACAGCTCCCTCTCAAGCTAAGGAATTTTTTATGCCCATTACTATTTTCTGGATTGTGGCTTTCGCATTAGCGTGGGAAAAAATAAGTAAAGTTACTAACCAGCGATTTTCCGATAAAATTGATATAATCGTTTATTCCATTGCAGGCACATTCGGAATATTTTTATTTTTTTTAAAAATTTACAGTCTGCATCCCTCATTACAAACAAATATGAACTTATTATGGGCCAATCCATTACTTGTTATATATGCGTTTGCTATCAATTTCAGATGGAAAAAAATCACTTTTGCAATAGCGCTCCTTTACAGTACAATTCTGTTTTTTATCTTGATAACATGGAATAAAATACCTCAGAAGTTTCCGCTTGAGATCATGCCATTGCTTCTTATTTTGGCATTTAGATCAATGAACAGGATATTCCGTTTTGTAAATATTAAAGAGTAATATGTGAGGAGTTTTGCAATTTGGAGTTTTTTTAAGAAGACATTATCTCTACAATAGCCACGACCTTTATTTTTTTAAAATCATCATCAGACCATCGCGTATGGTGATCAATATGTTATCTACTCTTTCGTCGTTTTGCACGAAGGTATTAAACCGGATAATCCCTTTTGCTTCTTGATCAGCCGACTCCCATTCCAAAACTTTTCCATTCCAAAAAACATTATCAGCCATTATCAATCCCCCTGGCTTCACCTTGTCAAAAACCAGATTGTAATAATTAAGGTAATTCTCTTTATCAGCATCAATATACACTATATCAAATATGTCGCTAATGTGCGGAATAATCTCCATTGCATTTCCACAATGTATGACGATTTTGTTTTTTAAACCGGTTTTAGTGAAGTATTTGCGTCCAATGGCTACCGATTCCGGATTGGTGTCAATAGTGTGTATCAGGCCATCTTGTATCAGCCCTGAGGCAAGACATATTGTAGAGTACCCTGTAAAAGTGCCAATTTCGAGGATTCGGTTAGGCTTGACAAGCCGGCTGATCATCTCGAGGAATTTACCCTGCTGCCGACCCGCAATCATTCGTGGATACATTGTTTTTAAATGAGTTTCGCGATACAGCTCATATAGATAATCGTTTGGCGCTGAAGTATGCATCTCGGCATAAGCCTCAAAATCTGGATGGATTGGATCAGGGATAAACATAGAATGAGCGTATGTTATTATTTCAATAATTAATCATCAATCCTTTGGCAGATACGTTAAACGGCTAAACTTTTCGGGAATAAATATTTCGTTGGCCACCTCCATCAGCTCCGATGCAGTAACATTTTCCACTTTTTCTACAATTTTTTCAAAGGTATCCACTTCATCAAAAAAGAGATGCGACTTCCCGATAGAGATCATCTCATTAAGTTTTGATTCGAGCGAAATGGCTAATTGACCAATTATCTGCTGTTTCGACCGATGCAGTTGAAGATCACCGAGTTTAGTCTCTTTAAGTGCTTTCAGCTCTTTAAATATCAACTGTATGGATTTGTCAAGATAGCCATTATCAGTACCTAAATAAATGTTGAAGTATCCTGTATCGGAAAAGGGCTGATAGTGCGATTCAATATTGTAACAATATCCGTATCTTTCGCGTATGTTTAGGTTTAAGCGTGTGTTCATTCCCGGCCCGCCTAAAATATTATTTAAAAGCGCTAGAATGGTCCGCTTTTTATTTTTAAAAGGATAGGCTATAGTACCCAATATGCAATGAACCTGAAAATTTGATTTGAAAACTATTTTGGTTGTTGGAGTATATTGCTCGAAAGCAATGCGTTTGTAATTTTGGTTATCAGATTTTGGAATCTTAAAATACAGTTCTATCAGAGCAACTAACCTATTAAAATCAATATTTCCTACGGAGGCTACTACCATTCTGTTTGCCACATAATTACGCTTCACAAAATTCAATATCGAATTGCGCTGAAAAGATTTTACTGTTTCTGGTGTTCCTAAAATGCTATTTCCAACCGGATGACCATTGAAAATCAACTCTTCAAATTCATCAAAAATAAGATCGGCAGGCGAATCCTTGTACGAATTGATTTCATCGAGTACAACATCTTTTTCTTTTTTGATCTCTTTTTCAGGAAAGGTGGAGTTAGAGAGAATATCTGCAAACAGCTCCAGCGTTCTGTCGTAATATTTTGTTAAAAAGGATGCATGAATAAACGTTTCCTCCTTAGATGTATATGCATTTAGATCACCTCCTACATTTTCCAATCGGCTAAGGATATGGAAGGCTTTTCTGTTTTTTGTTCCTTTAAAAATGAGATGCTCAATGAAATGTGCCAATCCGTTTTCTTCCGGAAGCTCATCGCGCGTGCCGGCATCAATCGCCACCCCGCAATGTGCAACTGCTGACGTTGTTTGACGATGAATGATCCGGATACCGTTTGGCAATATAGCATATTGATAAGACATAAAATCGCTTTTTAAATCTACTTCATAATCTTATCAGCTTTTAACTATCACCACCTTATACTCTTTGGTAACTAAAATATCGGCGAGAGGTTTTAATGCCTGTACCATCTTGTGTTCCTGCTCTAAAACAGCCCATCGTACCTCGTCCATCACCTCTTTCCCGCGAGTATCCTTTACATGCTTTTCTTTAGTTTCCTGATAAGTAAGTTCTATGAATATTCTCAGGTCAACATTTTCGGCCTTTATCGCATAAAGGCCGTCAACCAATAACATATCTACCTCGCCAAAATTGGTGATAAGCCTGTCAACCTGTTCAGTAACCAAGTCAACACAAGGCATCTCGGAAAAACGGCCATTTCTGAAGTCATCTAAATTTTTATCAATCACATCCCAAAGGTATTCATTGTAACCTACCACTTTGCCGATACCCTCTCTTAGACGCCATGCACGACGTTCGAGCGGATGAGTATTATAATAATTATCGGTATGGATTGATTTTGTGATTATTCCATCTTTACGCAACAACTTAGCAATAACATGCGCAAGCTCTGATTTTCCCGAACCCGATTCGCCTGAAATGGCAGTTATCATCCGCTCCTTACGATGTTGAAGGATATATTCCGAAATTTTTGCAGCAGCATATTTATGCTTGTCATTTATCAGTAATACGTCTCCTAACATTTTTATTAAATTGATTTACAAATGAAATAAATTATTATCAAAGTCCACAAAAAAATCCGCATGATTTTTTATTAGTGTTACCACTTAATGTTCGCGATCAAGTATTTTCCGGCGATTTTTGTCAAGGATATCTTTTTCCTGACTTCGTCATTGGGTACTCCAAAATTTTCAATCTTATTAAAGCCAATACAATCAAACACTTTGTCTAATATCAAATCTGTCCCATTAACATGATATTATTTATACAAGATAAAAACTGATTGGTTTCTTCTCGCTCTTTTTATAGTTTTTGCTGCTTCTTATCCAAATAGATCAATCTTTTGTTGACGTTTTAGATTCTCATTTAATATCCATTGTTTACCTTCTTCTACGAATTTATTTATTGCACATGGATCTGAGCTGATTTCTATCGTAATATGTTCAAAATATTTTCCTTTTTGTTTATCAGCAACAACTATTACTCGTTGTTCCTGATCGGTTTAGTTTCTTCTTAATAAACATAAAAATTCAATATTCTGTTTATCAATAATTTAATTTTTTTGTTGAATTTTGAGTGACGAAGTCAGGAGGCACACAGCCAAAAAAGATTATTTTGGATTTAATTTTTTTTACTTTTTTGATAGTTTTTTTATATAGCAGCCAAAGGTTTGTGTATGAAACGTTAGGGATTGCAGGTTTCTAACTTATCAGCCGACAAAAACGCTTATATTGAGCAGAACACTTGATTTAATCACCAAAAATCTAATGTTTTATACATATTGGAACTGTCGTTTCTATATTTCACACTTCTATCTTTTCTATTTTATCTATACTTGTCGTTGCAGCGTAAGCCACAACTTTTGTATTTGATTCGGAATAATCAGGCATTTTGATCGGGGATAATGATGTTTTTTCTTCTTTTGTTTGTTTAATGGAAATTTTATTTTTCGCTTCGTTACGATATTCAAAATCACTTGGAACAACTACATGCTTTTTCAAAGTCGATTTCTGAAAATCTATTGAACGAATCTGATTTGGGACATTAAAATATTTTTGTAAGTTATCCCAATCGTTATTTCTGATTGTTACAACATCTTTTAAATAAAAACTCACCCAGTTTTCGCCAATCTTAAAATTAGGTTTTACTTGCTTTAATTTTTGTTGCGATATTTTAGCATATTTTTCATCTATCTCAAATCCGATATATCTTCTACCTAATCTTTTAGCAGAAATGGCTGTTGTACCTGTTCCTGAGAATGGGTCAAGAACAATGTCGTTTTCGTCAGTTGTTAGTAGAATTAAACGGTCTAATAAATGTAAAGGTAGTTGACAGGGATGCGGGTCACGCTTTGAATTATGTTTTATACGGTGTATATCAGTCCAAACGTCTGAAACTAAAGGCCCAAAAGGATGCAAGCTATCTTTTTTTCCCCCATAATCTTTTAATAAATATCCTTGTTTTCTATCCCGCTTATGTGGGTAACGCAATTCATGAATTTTCGATTCCTTTGCTTCTTTAGTATAAAACAAAATACCGTAATGTGAGGGTTGTAGTGACTTCCCCATTGGAGCTGTCGGAGCATCCCACGAAATCCAATGTTTAAAATGTGCAAATTTATTTAAATATGTGGCATAAAATGTAAGCCACTTTGGAATATTGTGTACGAAAATTGAACCTGTTGGTTTGGTTACTCGCACCATTTCCACAATCCATTTTTCACACCAATCAAGATACTCTTGAAATTCTAAATTATCTTTATAGCTCGTATATTTTTTTTGTAAATTAAAAGGTGGGTCTGCAAAAGTCATATCCACTGAATTGTCAGGAATATTTTTAAAAAGTTCCAAACAATCACCTTGAATAATTCTATTTAAATACTTGTCTATCACTACTTAAATGTTTCAATTAATAGTTTTTCAAATCGTTTTAATTCCTCTGAGTGGAATGTAAAAACATCTTCGTAAGCTGTTACCATTCGTCTTAAATCTCCTTTGCGAACATACCAACCAATGCCATCAACAAAACCTATAAAAGTTACTTTTGGATAATGCTCCTTGATTAAAGTATCAATAGAAATTTCAGTTTTTGACTTATCTCCTTGTCCTGAAGAAGTCGTAGCCAAAAATGAACTTTCAATAATGATAAGCGGATTTTCCTTGTTGGGAATAATAAAATCCATTGTGCGTTTGTTATCGGGAGCATTGCTAATTAACTCAGTTAAGTCGCCCGTTTCGTAAGTCAATCCCACTTTTTCCAAAATTTCAACAATTACGGTTTCGGGGTTATTCTCTTTCATTCCTACATAGCTGCCTTTTTCTTTGTAGCGAATAATGGTATCAATCAATTCAGGAATTTCAAATTTGAGTTTAGAAATGCTTAGTTTTTTCAATTCAAAAAGCGGTATTGTATTTGCTAAAAACGGAATAGACGCACCTTCAAAGAAAATGTTTACCAATCCTTTGCGGAAATATTCGTTGGTTTGAATTTTCTTTAAAATTCTCCCATCTGACCATTCGTGTATATTATCAGGATTTTTTTCTTTGTGCCATTTTTCTTTATGTACAAGCGAATTAAGTTCAGGATCATCTACTATGCGTATTATAGTAGTTAACCGTTTTAGATATTCATTAGAAAATCCGGTTAAGGCTAATAATGCTCGCAGTCCGTTTTCTTTTTCTTTCAATAGCCATTCAAAAATCTCTTTTTTAAGTCCTTCCGTTTCTATTTTGTTTTTGACTATTAATAAGGTCTCTTTCAATGAGTTAATATACCCTTCGTAACTTTCTTCAAATTTTTGATTGAAAAAATAAAAGGTGTTTTTTTGAATGACAGTCGTAAATTTATCTTCAACGCTTTTTACTTTCATAACTTCTTGAAAATTAATATGTATTCGTCTTTCATTGTGTTCCTCATTCCTTTAATGGGTTTGTGAATAGATTTTACTAAAGGAAGACTATATTTTTTTGCCGAATTAATTATAGTTTCTTCTAACCTGATACCACCTGTTTGGTTAGTATTTGAGCCGATAATCATACAAAAGTACTTATCTTTTTTCAGTACTCGTGAAATTTCAGCACAAACCTTATCCATATCCTTAAAATAGTTATTTAGTCGTTCTGTTTTATTTTTGCCTCTTAACCCTATCAGTTTGTTTTTCAGCCCTTTTGTATCATAGCCTAAAAACTCTAATTGGTCTTTATCGTTTTCTACATAGTCTATTGCAAATGAATAAGGCGGTGAAGTAATTATGCAATCAATGCTTTCTTTTGGCAGTTTAATGTTTAATGCTTCTGAATCGGACAAGACTTCAACTTTTCCGATTTCGTTTTGATTAAAATACGGGTTTTTTAATGTTGATTTTACTGTTTCTATATAACGTGGCAAAACTTTTTCAAACAACTGTTCGTGGTTAGAACGTACAACTCGTTTTGAGTACCCTAAAGCGTCTAACCATGCTAAAAATGCGAGGTTATAGATTTTTTGTTTTTCTATATCTTTAACCTTTCCTATTCGCCATAAAACATTGCCCTGCTTAAAAAAATCAAATAGTTTTTTATTATTAAATGGCGTGTTTTTCAATAAATTCAAATCAATTTTAAGCGATTCATATTTGACTTTTATCATAAACTGACAAAATGGACTAACATCACAAGCTATTGAATTAATACCCATTAAAGCAGCCTCGACGTTAGCTGTCCCACTACCTGCCATTGGGTCTAAAAGTGTTTCGCCTTTTTCAACTCCCAAAATGTTTAATAATCCTTTAATCAGTTGCGGGTGGAATTTGCCACGATATGGGAAAAGCCCGTGCGTGGCGTAACCTGTTGAAAATTGCCCCTCTTCAAAATAAGTTTGAGTCTGTGCCGACCTATTTTCGTTTATTACCTCATTGTAGTTTGAATACAATAAATAATGTTTTGTAGATTGATTATCAATAGATTTTATAAATGCAGAACGCCCTATGAGTTGCTCTATTGAAAGACTATTAAATTCTAAATAAGCCAATTCTAATTCAAATAATTCATCTACACTTGGTAAAAGTTCGATATTGTTACCAAAGACTTTACTTATTAATGAGGGTATGTTGTGAAATGTTGTTTTTGTCATCACCCAAATTATTTTATTTGTTAGTGTTTTTGTCAAACAATGCGATCAGTATAATTTTCAGCTCGTCGCTCACCTTTCTTTATTTTACAATAAGTAGCCGTATCTATATCTAAAGTAGTCGCCAATTTTCGTTGCGGCAGTTGGGGCTCTTTTCTTAATTATTTTATTCGTTCTATAAATTTCATAATATTTCAATATCTTTTTTCCTTGAAGATTTTTGCAAAATATAACTTTTATGCGAATTAAACGTTGATTTTTTTGGTTAGTTCTCAACAAAATTATTGGAGCTATTTTCTTAGGGGTATAGTGTTGCAGGTAAATGATAGCTAACTCGTTTATATGTATCATTTTATAAAGCCAATCTCTCTTTTTGAGGCGGATTGTTATCATAAAGATGCGCTTATTTATCCGTAAGGCTTCTTAAATACTTTTCGCTTTTGTCGTTACTCACTCTTGCCCACAACAGATTATGATCGGACATCTGATAAGTTTTCCATTCCTTATTATAATATTCTTTCAGTGCAACGTCGTCATCTTTAATTTTGGCTGCTTTACTCGATTTAAGAACTTCGGATTTATAAAATTGAAAATCTTCATCTGTATCTTTAAAAACTGATCCAAACACTTTAAAAACTCCTGAATTTGAGTTTGTGTCAACAAAGTCAATAAGCTCTTTATCCGATTTAAAAGCTATCTGATCATAGTGCATGGTTTCGATAACATTTGTTTTTCGGGATTTTATATTTTTTGGTATCACAAAACCGTTCTCTTCCAATGCATCCATTGTCTTATGGTTAGGCTTGATAATATTAAAATCGCCTAAGAGTATTGTTGCTTTACCTTCTTTTTTGAGGGCTTTGTCAGCCCGGGTGCTTAGGTATTTTCCTATGGCTTTAATCTCCTGAATTCTCTGTTTTAAACCGGAAGTGCCTTGTCCATAATAAATATGTACAGTACAAATATCAAATTTCAGCCAGCCCGACTGAAACGAAACGATAAAGGGAGTTCTTCTGAACTGTTTGCCGTCAGCCATTGGATCTGGCGAATTTGTTATCTCAGAATCACTGATTAGCATATCGTTTGGTAACACAATTTCGCCGGCAATATTTTTAAAGGTTACTTTTCGTTTGTCATACACAAATGTCAGCCTTTCTTCATTCCCGCCAAGCTTATAGTGAGTGATATCCGTTGCAATAAAGTCCCAGGAAGGACCTAAAATTCGCATCACCTTATTCCACTCTTCCAGCTCATTGATTTCCTGAACGGCAACAAAGTCAAATGCAGAAATAATTTCCGCTATATAATAGTGTGAGTCTTTTGTACGTTTGCCATAACCTCTACGATTTACCTTACCAAAGTCTCTTATGTTCCATGTACCAATGATCAAAGTGTTTTCGACCTCTTTCATTGGAACGGTTTTTCTCAACTGCTCTTTCAGTTGAATCAATCTTTCAACAACATATTCCCTGTCGCTGATTTTTGGGAAGTCATTTCTAAGATAAAAGTAATTTGCCATGGTATTCTTTTTTTAGGTTTAATATTTCAAAAGCATTCTATGACTTATTGATTTAAAATATCATTAATTTGTTTTTTTAAAACTGTTTTCTGGCAATAACAAGTGAAACGGCTTCTATAATATCTTTTGTTCCCATACCAAATTTTTCCATTAGTTCTTCTGGCGTTCCACTTTCGCCAAAAACATCATTCATTCCCACCATCTCTATAGGTGTTGGGAAATTTCGAGCCAGAAACCCTGCAATACTCTCCCCCATTCCTCCTATGATTTGATGTTCCTCGGCAGTAACAGCACAGCGTGTTTTAAGAACAGACTCAATAATTGCATTTCTATCGAGTGGCTTAATAGTAGCGATATTTATTACTTCGGCGCTAATGCCTTGTTCAACCAGTGCATGTGCTGCTTCAAGCACTTTCCATACCATGTGTCCGGTAGCAAATATTGACACATCGCTACCCTCCTTTAACAACAGGGCCTCTCCTATTTTAAACTTATAATCTTTAGGTGTGAAATTAGGGACCTTAGGGCGACCAAATCGTAGATATACAGGCCCCTCCCACTCCGCTATTGCCTTAGTGGCAGCAAATGTCTGATTATAATCGCAGGTATTGATAACTGTAATACCAGGCAGGGTTTTCATCAGCGCAATGTCCTCCATAATCTGATGCGAAGCCCCATCCTCGCCAAGGGTAATACCAGCATGGGAGGCACAAATCTTCACATTTTTTTCGGAATAGGCAATAGATTGTCTGATTTGATCAAAAACTCGACCTGTTGCAAAGTTTGCAAAAGTTCCTGTAAAAGGTACCTTACCAGTAGTAGCAAGCCCTGCAGCAATTCCCATCATATTAGCTTCGGCAATTCCAATCTGAAAAAACCGATTCGGAAACTCATCGGCAAACTTTTCCAATTTCAATGATCCTGTTAAATCGGCGCAAAGAGCTACAACATCTTCTCTCTCTTTGCCAAGTTCATAAATCGCATCGCCAAAACCGGAACGGGTATCTTTACTACCTATGTTTTCCCAATTCAAATTTGATAAATTTTCCATTTTTCGAAATTTAATAGTCACCAATTGTTTCGTTGAGTTGTGCTAAGGCTAATTGAAGCTGTTCATCGTTAGGGGCTACTCCATGCCATTTGTGTGTTCCCATCATAAAATCCACTCCAAACCCCATTTCAGTATGCATAAGTATCATTACCGGCTGATCTTTACCTGTCTCTAATGTTGCAAGCCTCAAAACATCAATAACCTCTTCCAGGTCATTACCTTTCATTTCAAGCACTTTCCAGCCAAAAGTTTCCCATTTACTCTTCAGATCACCAAGCGGCATGACGTCATCGGTTGATCCATCAATCTGTTTGCGATTGAAATCAATAATAGCTATGAGGTTATCCACATTTTTACTTCCGGCAAACATGGCTGCTTCCCACACTTGTCCTTCCTGGACTTCGCCATCTCCCATAAGAACAAAAACTAAATTCTCATCCTCATCCAGCTGCTTGCCCAACGCCACTCCAATAGCACAAGAGAGTCCTTGCCCCAGCGATCCGGAGGCAAATCGCACACCCGGCAATCCTTCATGGGTAGCCGGATGACCTTGCAGACGAGAGTTTAGCTTACGGAAAGTAGCCAGTTCGGCAATGTCGAAATAGCCGCTTCTGGCCAAAACGCTATACCATGCCGGAGAAATGTGTCCGTTTGATAGCAAAAAGACATCTTGCCCTAACCCACTCATTTCAAAAGTGTCCGGATCATGATTCATAATATCGAAGTAAAGCGCAACTAATAGTTCAACACAACCAAGCGAACCGCCCGGATGACCTGATTTAGCGCCGTGAACCATCCTTAAGATATCACGCCTTACCTGACTGCCCATAGCCTTTAAGGAGATAATAGTTTCCATTATTTTGATATTTCATATATTCTACAAAAATATCTTTTTTAGTTTCTTTATCACATTTTTTTATGCAAATGTCTTTATTGTATTATTTTGCCAACAAAAGATTAATAAAACGAAAAGAGATTATGAAAGGCGAAACCAAACAGACTATTGACTATTTGCACAGCTTAGGAATAGATAAACCGGAAATAGCCATAATACTCGGAACAGGGCTCGGGGGATTGGTTGATTTTATCGAGATTGAAAAGATAGTTAATTATGGCGATATCCCTCATTTCCCGGTTTCAACGGTAGAGTTCCATAAAGGGAAATTGATCTATGGTAATCTTTGCAATAAAAAAGTATTAGTCATGCAGGGCAGATTTCATTATTACGAAGGTTACAATATGAAACAGATAACCTTTCCTATACAGATTATGAAAGCATTAAAGGTTAAATGGCTATTTGTTTCAAATGCCGGAGGAACTGTAAACCCTGACTTCAAAAAAGGTGATTTGATGTTGATTGTGGATCACATTAATCTGTTTTGGGACAGCCCTTTAATTGGCAGAAATGACGACAGTATAGGACCTCGATTTGTTGATATGAGTGATGCTTATTCGTCGGAGCTTAACGATTTGTTTCTGAAGGTTGCTGCTCAAGAACAAATTACTTTGCATCGGGGTATTTATACTGCCGTTTGCGGCTCATCGCTCGAAACCCGCGCCGAATACCGTTATTTACGATTTATTGGAACTGACGTTGTGGGCATGTCAACTATTCCTGAGGTGATAGCATGTAAGCATGCAAACCTACCTGTTGCTGCAATATCAGTGATTACCGATGAATGCGATCCTGATAATTTGGAACCGATTGATATTGACGACATACTGAAAACAGCGGCTGATGCAGAGGTAAATCTTATTACACTATTTAAAAATGTATTGATCAAAATGCGGTAAACCCTGGCGCTAAAAGCGATAATTTAATGTGATTACATCTTTACTTATTAAAATTTACAAATCAAATAATTATATCTCTTTTCTACCAGCTCTATCTTTTTCAAAAATCTCAAGATTTTCAATTTTATCTCCATTTATATCAAACCTGACTAAAGTTACCAATGTATGGAATCCGAAATTTCCGGCAGCTCCAGGATTTATATGTAAAAGATTATAAAAAGAATCAAAAATAATCCTCAGAATATGCGAATGACCGGAGATGAATAGATTGGGGCGATGAGTGGTTATGGCTGCTCTTGCTTTTTTTTCGTAATGACCGGGATAGCCTCCGATGTGCATCATCACAACTTTAACCTGTTCAATGGTAAAAACATTAATTTCAGGAAATCTAAGTCGTATTTCATGATTATCAATATTTCCGTAAACAGCCCTGAGGGGTTTGTAGCTCTCTATTTCATCTAAAAGCAATATATTGCCGATATCGCCTACATGCCAAACCTCATCGCATGGGCTAAAAAAATTGGGAGCCTCCTTTGGCCATGTCCCATGTGTGTCGGATAACAAACCAATCTTTTTCATTCTAATCAAAACTGGTTGTTATTACTTGGCGGGATATATCGCATCTCCTGAAAGTCGGCAAGATTAAATCTTATTTGCATGATCATTTCGGTACGAACGGCCTTTTCGCCATGGATACCTGGTGCCCAGGAAAGCATTTTAAGCAGTCTTACAGCCTCCTCATTACATCCACCGCTAACACTTTTCAGCAACTTGATATTGGAAACTCTTCCTGTCGGTTCAACCACAAAAAACATCTCTACCATACCTGAGATACTCTGCTTTAGCGCTACAGAGGGATAAACCATGTTTTGCTGAATGAAATCCGCAAACCTCATCCCTTGTTTTTCGAAAATCGGGCGAGGCGGCCTGGTGAGTTGTGCAGGTTTGAAAATCGTAAATGAACTATCAACAAGGCTATAGGGATAGATAATCTGATCATAACCACGCTTTTTTACATTACGTTGATATTTTTTTATCTTGAAGTCAACTTCCATCACAGCTTCATCATCCACTGGCGTTGACCGATAGGCGGCCGGCTCCCACAAAAAGTAGCGGAACAAACGCAATGCCTCCGCATCAAGATCATCACTGACAGATTGTTGAATATCAGAATAAGTTACCTCACCCATTTTGTTCACTCCAAAATGAATTACTACTGTACCTTCAACTTTTTCAGAAAGAGCTTTAGCAGGATAGACCATTTCTGACGACAAAAATTCGTGCAACTGACTTTTCCCTCCAAAATTCTCGATCGGCTTATATTCATAATACTGGGCATTAACGCAAAGGGCTGATAATAAAACCAGTCCATTAAAAAACAGTTTATGAAAAATGTTCCCCGTTTTCATAATTCCGGCATTTTTATGAAAGTGTAAATGTATTAAATTTATTAATACTAAAGGACATTTTTCATCAAATCCGAAAAATCCAAGATTGTTATTACCTTTACTGCCAAATTAAATAAAGAACCATGCCTACTCGACGCTTCAAAATGTTGGATGCAATACTTTTTGTCATCTTACTCTTAATCGGCTACGGTTGTTCGGTAAAAAACAAATTTTCGATAATCAATTTTGCTCACCTTTATAACCACGCTGAAAAGCCTTTGATAACTGGCTTAAAAATATTTCATGAGTCCGACAGCAATTCGAGAGTTTATGTTCGCTACAAGCCATCAAGTCTTCATTACGTGTTAAAAATGGGACGTTCATATTATCGAGCTGATTATTCGATTAGCTACAGATTATTTAGTAGTTATGAATCTGCGGCAATAGTTGATAGCAGCACATTTAAAATGTTCGATTCGCTATACTTCCAGAATGATTTGTCACTCGTTTACAACTTTCCAATAAAAACATTGCCTGATAATAATTATGTTGTTGAGATTAAATTTAGCGATAGTAACAGAGGGATTGACAGCTATTATTCTCAAGAAATAAATCGAAAAGATGCCAATAATAGTCAACATTTCCTATTAGTTGATCAACAAGATGAGGTGATTTTCGAGGAGTGGGTCAGTTGGAAAACAAAATTTCGTATCATCACTCCAAAAACCAACCTCACCAAGTTATTTGTAGATTACTACGATGATGTTTTTCCTGCCGCACGAACTCCTTTTTCACTATCGCATTCACCTGTTTATCAATTAAAGCCGAAGAAGAAGTACATTTTAGAAATTAATGATGGTATAACAGATTATTTGCAATATGGCCGTGAAGGTTTTTTTCATTTCAGAAGCGATAGTATGACCAAGGATGGCTTCACAATTTTTAGATTTCACGACGATTATCCTGAAATAAAAGAGAGCGAGCTGATGCCCGGCCCGATGCGTTATATAACTACCGATCCCGAATACGCGATGTTGGCAGCATCAAAAGAGCCGCAAACGATTGTGGAAAAATTCTGGATTGAGGTGGCTGGGAACGAAAGGCGTGGCTTTCAACTACTCGAAAATTATTATGATCTTGTAAAAGACGCCAATCTATTCTTTACCTCATACAAAGAGGGATGGAAAACTGATCGAGGAATGATTTATATGATCTTTGGAGCTCCAACAGAAGTTTTTAAAAAAAGCGAAATAGAAACATGGATATACGGAGACCCCCAAAAAAGAACCCGGCTCCATTTTGATTTTATTCAAAACAAAAACCCATTTACCACTAATGACTTTGAACTTGTGAGGCAGCCCGACTACAAAAACCCCTACTTTGTTGCAGTGGATTACTTAAGACGATAATGGACTACTGCAGGGAATGCAATTTTTTTTAAAGCAAAACTTTTATTAATCATCAAAAGATTGCCGCTTTTGAATTTCCTGTCGGCATTATTACTTATAAACCGATCCTGAACCTGTTGATAGTACATCAACACTTACTGGATTTCCCAAATATTTCAAATTTCCTGATCCTGAAAGTCTTGCATTGAGGCTTCCATTTACGTTAACATATACATTACCCGAGCCACTGCTTTGAACATTTACATCCTCAGAAATTAGTCGTTGTAGTTCAATACGTCCTGAGGCAGCCAAATTTAACATAACTATTGCTGCTGATCCTTGCATTTTTACATTGCCTGCCCCCTTAACACTTATTTTACAATCATTTAAACGCACTGAGGAGGCCTCAAAATCGCCAGAGCCATTAATGTTTGCGTTAAGATCGCCATTTATTCCTGAGACTTCGATGTCGCCTGAGCCGTTAATATTAGCTGTCAACTTTTTAAAATCAAGATCCAATTCAACATCACCTGAACCATTAACTAAAATACTAAGTTCGTGTCCGCTGATGATTCCCTCTGATTCAACATCACCACTGCCATAAACCTCAATTGCCTCAAGACGATTAATGGTAACCAATACCTCAAATTTTTTATAAGATCGTATGCTTCCTTCTGCAGTAACAACTAAAAAATCCCCTTGTACTTTTGTGATGATATTTTCAATTAGGTTATCATCAGCTTTAACAACCACCGCAGTTTTGTCGCCTTGCCTGATAACCACATCAGTTGTTCCTTTAATCCTGATACTGTTAAAATCAGGAAGTTGCCTTTCCTGTGTTATTACGTTTTTGCTACCAACTGTACCGAAAATCTGACCAGAAACCTGCTGTCCGATAAAGAATACTATAAATGCCGGAAAAATTGCTTTTAAAACTGTTTTTAGGTTTTTCATCTTTGTTTAGTTTAATTTGTTTCAAAGTGATAATTTTTTAATTGAAATCAATTTCAATCTAATAGGACAACATTTTTTTTATTTTGTTACAGGTTTTTGAAAAAAAATTAGAGTTTTTTTTTAGGTCAGTAAGCTCTTCCAAAATTATCTCAGCTTAAAAAAAGGTTTTCTATTGAGAATAAAAACAAGACCCGGCGTTTTACCGGGTCTCAATTTACTATATATTAATTTAATTAATTATTACTGCCCTAAATAGGCTTTGAGCAGTTTGCTTCTCGAGGTATGTTTCAGCCTTCGAATAGCTTTCTCTTTTATTTGTCGTACACGCTCGCGCGTCAGATCAAATTTCATGGCAATTTCGTCAAGTGTAAGCCCATGATTCATTCCTATTCCATAGTAGAGATTGATAACGTCTCGCTCTTTCTTGGTCAGCGTGGCCAACGATCGTTGTATTTCACGTGCCAGCGATTCTTTCATCAGCTCTCTGTCGGTTGTAGGATTGTCATCTGATACATATACATCCAATAGGCTCATGTCTTCGTCTTGAGTAAGCGGAGCATCCATTGACACAGTGCGAGTGGTTATTTTAAGCACGCTCTCCACTTTTGTTTCCGGCAGGTCGAGAGATTCTGCAATCTCATCGGTTGAAGGAGGTCTTTCAAATTTTTGCTCAAGCTTCGAAGATTCTTTTCTAATCCTATTAAGTGAACCTACCTGATTAAGAGGTAATCTTACTATCCTCGACTGTTCTGCAAGCGCCTGAAGGATAGATTGTCTGATCCACCAAACAGCATAAGAGATAAATTTAAAGCCTCGTGTTTCATCAAATCGCTGGGCAGCTTTAATCAAGCCAAGATTCCCTTCATTAATAAGGTCGGGAAGGCTAAGCCCTTGATTTTGATATTGCTTTGCAACAGAAACGACAAAACGCAGGTTAGCTTTTGTCAGCTTCTCAAGAGCTGACTGATCGCCCTGCTTGATACGTTGCGCAAGCAAAACCTCCTCTTCGGCTGTGATAAGCTCTTCTCGTCCTATATCCTGAAGATACTTATCAAGCGAAGCCGTTTCGCGATTAGTAATAGACTTCGTAATCTTTAACTGTCTCATTAAACCGTCCTTGTTTTGTTAGTAAAATTGTTTTCTATTGTTTTCTTATTTAGTTTATAACCAATTATTATCGCTTGAAATAACTATTAGCGACAACAAAATATTGTATTCAAATAATCTTAATTCTTAAAATAGAACAAACCATCCGGTCTTATGTTTCCGGATGGATAAAAATTTCTTGAAATTAAGAAGAATATTTTCCTATTCAAACTTTTTTAAAGACCTATGGCATAATAAGATCGCTTGCCATTAGGATAGATACCTTCGAGCAGTACGCCACCGCGTTTGCCATTAAGTAATCTAATAATGTCATCTGTAGTAACCACAGGCGCTTTATCTATGTGTGTAATAATAAACCCTTCCCTAACGCCTTTGTTCATTAGTTCGCCTCTTCTGATTTTTTTAACCATAACTCCGTTGTCAATCCCAAGTCTGCTTAGTTCATCATCTTTAACCCTTTCGAAGGTGGCGCCTAAAATGTCTATCTCTTTTGAATCCTTTTTTGCAACCATATCAGTGGTATTGTCTCTGTTTTTAAGCAGAAGCTCTTTATTAATTACTTTTTTGTTTCGTAATATTTTTACCTGAATTTTATCGCCCGGGTTTCGCTGACCAATAGTTTCAAGTAATCTTGAGACTGAATTAATAGGCTTGTTATCAATTTCAAGTATGATATCTTCAGCTTTTATATTAGCATCATCGGCTGAACTGTGTTCCACGACCGAAACCACATAAACGCCCTGAGGCGCATCAAGTCCTAATTCCTGTGCAAAATGGCTGTCAATATCACGGATTGACACACCAATATATGCTCTTTGTATTTCACCAAAGTTGATAAAATCATTTACCACTTTTTTTACAATGTTTACTGGTATAGCGAATGAGTAACCGGCATAGCTGCCTGTGTTTGAAGCAATCGCAGCATTGATGCCTACTAATTCGCCACGTGTGTTTACTAACGCACCCCCACTGTTACCGGGGTTTATAGGAGCGTCTGTTTGAATAAATGATTCTATTGCTCCGGCAGCTCCCAAGATGTTAATTTCTCGTGCTTTGGCGCTTACAATGCCTGCCGTAACTGTGGATGTAAGATTAAAAGGATTACCAACAGCCAGCACCCACTCTCCTACTCGCAAAGCATCCGAATCGCCGTATGAAAGATATGACAAGCCGGTTGCTTCAATTTTAATCAGTGCGAGATCGGTGGTAGGATCGGCTCCAATGATTTTTGCATCAAACGACCTTTTGTCGTTAAGTGTAACTTCTAATCTTACTGCATTTTGTACAACGTGATTGTTGGTAACGATATAGCCGTCATTGGTGATTATTACACCCGAACCGGTAGCAACAAGCGGTTGACTGGGCTTGAGGGGCATGCCAAAAAATTCATAGAAAAACTCGTCATAAATAGAATTCCTTCGACTCACCTCAGTTTTAATGTGAACGACAGCATGAACTGTCAGATCGGCAGCATCAACAAAATCGGGGACATTTTCAGGTACTGCATACGTTGGTAAATAACTCGTATTATAAACCTGCGAAGGAGCTTGCTGAGCTATTGGATAAACAGAAGATTCATCTGTTTTCTTATCGAAAACTCTGTAAACACCAACTGAAATTAATCCGCCAAGTAAGGCAACCAAAACTAATGATGCAAACTTTTTCATAATAATGATCTTTTCTTAATTTTTCCGTTAATATCAATTTTCAAGCCAATTCCCACCAGAACACATAAAGGTAATCCTCTTTTTCCTTCCTCAATTGGTTAAAAATTTTATATCTTCTTAACGTTTTTAGTGAGTCGAATTTATATAAACCAAAGTTAAAAGTTATCAATCCAATATTTTGGTTACAACTTGCTTAAACGCAAGAATTATTAGTTTTGTATCAAAATAAAAGCAAGAAAGTGGTTGAGTTTTACAAATACCATGGCGCCGGAAACGACTTCATCCTTATTGATAATCGGTCTAAGGTTTTTAATCCTGACAAAAAAATCATTAAAAATCTCTGCCGGAGACACCTCGGAGTTGGCGCTGACGGGCTTATACTGCTTGAGGATGATAGTTTGTCGGGTTACATGATGCGATATTTTAATTCCGACGGCAAAGAGGCCTCAATGTGTGGTAATGGCGGACGATGTTTTGTAGCTTTTGCACAATCGTTAGGCCTCTGTAATGATCATTTTATTTTTAATGCTATTGATGGATATCATGAAGCAATTATTTTAAAAAGAGATAAAGATTCCTATTTAGTTAACCTAAAAATGAATGACGTGAGTACTGTTTTACCTTATGACGAAGGATTTTATCTCGATACCGGTTCACCGCATTTAGTTGTTTTTACCAATTACATTAACAAAATTGACGTTTTTAAAACCGGAAAAGAACTCAGGTTGCTTCCAAAATGGGGCGCTGACGGTGTAAATGTTAATTTTGCTCAAATTGAAAATAATAAAATAATTAGCCGTACTTATGAAAGGGGCGTTGAAAATGAAACGTTAGCATGTGGAACTGGGGCTGTTGCTATTGCCATATCTGCTGTGGATCAAAACCTCATTCGAAATTCGCCTGTTAAAATTGAAATGTGTGGTGGTACATTAAAAGTTCATTATGAAAAGAGAGAGCAAAAGTTTACAAATATTTGGCTTGAAGGGCCTGCAGTTATGGTATTTAAAGGGGGTATTAATTTATAAAACAACAAAAGCTACCATATTTTGATTACCATGATCAAGGGCAAAGAAATACTACTCAGAGCGCCGGAAATGTCCGATGTTGATATGCTTTACAATTTGGAAAACGATCTTTCTATCTGGCGTTTAAGCAATACTAATGCTCCACTGTCCAGGTTTGCGATTGAACAGTATATCCTTAATGCAGGTTTAGAAATTTTTGAAACGCGTCAGGTGAGGTTTATGATAGTCAACCTTTCTGATGAAAAAGCAATTGGCACTATTGATCTTTTCGATTATGAGCCAATTCATCGGCGGGCAGGGATAGGTATCTATCTCGAAGCAAATGAAAGAGGGAAAGGTAAAGCATCTGAGGCGCTTGATCTGGTTATAGATTATTGTTTTAATACATTGATGCTCAGACAAGTATATTGTAACATTTCTCCAGATAATGTGCAAAGCAAAATTCTTTTTGAAAAAAAAGGATTTACACTTATTGGGACAAAGAGAAGTTGGTTGTTAATACAAAATCAATGGATGGATGAAGACATGTATCAATTAATTAATCTTTGATATTTAACATGAGAACAAGAACGAAAATTTTCATTGGTATTTTAGCCTTTGTTTTCTTTATAATAATAGGCGCTGGCTTTTTTTTATATAAAATAGTGCTTTCCGATAACATAAAGCTTCCCGACAACAAGCAGCCGGGTTATCTGTTTATTCCTACTGGAGCCACTTACGCCGATATGCTTGATTCCATTGAATCAACCGGGTATATTAAAAATATTCAGTTTTTCAGATGGATGGCGCTACATAAAAAGCTTGATGCTCATGTTCATCCGGGTAGGTACGAAATTCTTGATGGTATGAGTAACAACGATCTGATCAACATGCTTAAATCGGGCAGGCAAAAACCCTTAAATGTTACTTTTAACAATATCACCTTTCCTCCTCAACTTGCCGGCTCAATATCCAAGCAGATAGAAGCAGATTCGATTGCGATAATCAGATTATTTAATAACGAAAAGTATTTAGCCAGTTATGGATTGACAAAAGAGACTGCGCCTATCATCTTTATTCCTAACACTTATGAGTTTTACTGGAACACTACCGCCGATGGTTTTTTCAAACGTATGAAAGTAGAATATGATAAATTCTGGACTAACGAAAGAAAACTGAGGGCAGAGTTGCTTAATCTATCTCCATTGGAAATAACAATTATTGCTTCAATTGTGGAGAAAGAAACAAATAAAAATGATGAAAAGGAACGTATTGCAGGGGTTTATCTAAATCGTCTTAAACGTGGTTGGAAGCTACAAGCCGATCCTACTACAGTTTACGCTGTTTATCGCGAAACCGGTAATATCTTGAATCGTGTACTTTGGGTGCATACACAATTGGATAACCCTTACAACACTTATGTTTACAGTGGATTACCGCCAGGCCCGATCTGCTTCCCGTCAATCAGCAGTATTGATGCCACGCTTAAACCCGAAAAGCATCAATATATGTTCTTTGTCGCCAGTTCTGATTTTTCTGGGTATCACCGTTTTTCAACAAATTATAATCAACATCAACGTTACGTTCGTGAATATCAACTTGCGCTAAGACAACAGCTTCAATAAGTAATGAATTATATATAATACCTCAAAGTAATGCGTTATTTTTTTACACTTTTCGCTATTGTATTTCTTCTCACTTCATGCAACAACAAGGAGGATAGGTCAAGTAAGCTGATTAGAGATGGCATTCAGAAACTTTATGCAGCCGAATTTGAAGAGGCCATGGAGATATTTCAGAAATCAGCAAAGTTGAATCCAAAAAATCCTGAAGCTTGGTTTTACATCGGAGCTATGTATCAAAATAAACAAGACTTTAATACGGCTATAGAATATTATTCGAAAGCCATTGATCTTAAGAATGATTATGCTGATGCATATTATAATCGGGGGCAGTGTTGGTTTTATTTAGGCGATCGTAACAACTCGTGCGACGACTGGCTATTGGCTGAAAACTATGGTCGCGAAAATCTTAACGAGCTACTCGGTAAATGTAATTAACAATTTAAAATAGAGGATATGCCATTGTTAAAAATCATTTCAAACACTGATATTGCTGACAAAAATGCTTTCATAGGCCAATCGTCAAAAGAGATCGCCCGGATTTTAGGAAAAACAGAAAAATATGTAATGGTAATTTTTACCTTTAATCCCAACTTCATTTTTTCAACATCGGATGAGCCAGCGCTTTATGTCGAACTGAAAAGTATAGGACTACCAACAGAGAAGACTGGGGAGATTTCACGTAAAATTATGGATTTTCTTTCTTCCAAAACGGGTGTCATCCAGTCGAGGATTTTTATCGAATTTACCGATGTGCCACCAAATTTGTGGGGTTGGAACGGCGGTACTATGTAACAACTAATCTTTTACCTTTACTATTTTTTGTGAATTTAGCCTCTTCTCTCCTGCTATAACAGTTAATGTATAAATACCCGGTTTGATAAAATCCAATTGTGTTAGTTCGAGATAATTTAGCCCCACACGTTGAACGTCAAATTTTCCGGATACTATCAACCGCCCTGTAATATCGAACATCCTGATCGTAACCAACTGGGAATCTATTGCGTTAAAGAGTATTCCGATTTTGTCGAAAAACGGATTAGGTATAACCTTTATACTTTCTGGAGTTAGAGCAATGCCTTTATTTTGAGCTGAAAGCACCATTCTTGCTTGATTATAATCTGGTATTCCGTTTCCGTATTGATAATTTGGGTTATTATAATAGCTTCCTGATTGCTGAATTGCCTCAAGAATACTCATATTAGCCAATTCTTGGTTTATCTGCCACAGGCACGCGGTCATTCCTGCAATTATAGGAGATGAAAATGATGTCCCGTTTGAGGTTGTCGTTCCGCCATTTGAGGAGGCGATCACTGTTGCGGCTCCTTGTGCTACTACGTTTGGCTTTAGTCTTCCGTCTGCAGTAGGGCCAATAGAGCTAAACCCTGCTATGATACCGTTTGCATCTACTGCTCCTATGGTAAAGACGCTGTCGCCGTCAGCAGGAGCGCCAATCCATGGCCATGAAGTGTAATTGCCAGAATTTCCAGCGCTGTTTACTACTATCATTCCGCGGCTCATAGCACGATCGGCAGCAATAGTTGCAGGGGCAGTATTACCATCCATATCCTGATAAATGTGGTTTTGGTTAGGATCGTCAAAATCAACATATCCGAGGGATGAGTTTATAATATCAGCACCGGTACTATCAGCAAATTCAGCTCCAGAAGCCCAGTTGTACTCTTCGATAAGGTATTCCGATCCGGTATCTTCAGTACGAATAAGGTAATATCCGGCTTTGGGAGCCGTTCCGATAAGCTCTCCCGGGAGGTTTGCACCCATTGTAGAAAGAACTCCGGTGCCATGAAAACTGCCTTGATAAACGTTTGTTCCACCGCTAACAATATCCCTTGTACCATAAATAAGGCCGTTCATATAAAGTGAATCAAAGGCGTTCAACTGATTGGCATAAGAAAAACCTGCATCTAACACTGCAATGACCATCCCTTGCCCTTGAAAACCGTCGTCGTGGAGAGGAATACCATTGATCTGATTAATTTGGTTGTAACCAAGGCCATATTGAAGTGAAGTACTCTTTCCAGTAGCTTTTGTCCTATTAGAAAAATCAATAATAGTCTCATTTTCCCATGAAGGCTTAAATAAAGAAATGTCATCATCAAAATCAGTTTTTGGATGAGCTTGTGTAGCTTGTCGCGCTTTTCTTACGGACTTCACAAATGGGAGCGCTTCAATTTCCGACAGTAAAGAATGATCGTTAGTATAAATTGTAATCCCATTCAACCATTTGGTCGGATTGATAACCTGTACGCCAATGTCGGCAACAGCTTCAATATATTGTGGATTTACCGGTAGATCATGAATATCAATGGGTATATTATATCTTGATCTCCGCTCAATCGCTCTTGCTGAAAGATATTCCTGTGGATTCTCAATAGAATAAGGCGAGTTGTTTTTATCAGTAAAAGCGACAAAATATTTGTCTGGATAAATTTGAGAATATAGACAAGTGAATGAGAATAAAGCTAAAATTGTAACTAATAAGGACTTCATGCTTGATAGTGTTTTATTTAATAATGAGTATTTGTTTTAACATCTATTATTGATATCAATCACTGAAAATAACCCGACAAGCGTTTTTTTTGTTCATCGTTAAACAAACCTGAAAAAATCATTTGATGGATGATTTGTTGAAAGTCATTTTGCTGAATGAAATAGTCAAGATTTTCGCGGGCAGCATCTCTGATTTTAAAGTTCCAATGAAAAAAACCTTCTATCATATTTTTACAAACGATTTCGTCAAACAAGTTTAATCTGCGGCAGGCATTCATTGCATTGATTCTGGTTTCAAATTCATAGCTGGACGAAGTATAATTCGTAAGCTCAGTAATATAAGCTTCCCCACCCTTTTCTATTGCGGTTTCTAACCATTTTATCCTGATATTTATGCCTCGCCACCCTTTTTTGTTACTTGTAACATCAAGGTAATGGCCGTATCTTTCAGGGAAGGAATAACAAAGATTTTCTAAAGCCAATTCGGTGTTTAAGTGTGATTTATCATTCAATAGTGTTTCGTATGATTCACGCAACGATGCAGGAACAAGCCTTACGTTCTCTAAAACAGCAAGTCTGACCTTGTCATCATCATCAAAAATAGCATCACGGATGAGTTTTTCAATTTCATCATCCCATTGCGTTGCAAGCTGCGCAATGATCTCGCTTTTGGTTAAATGGAAGGTTTCTTTTGCAAACATCTTTTGAAGGACATCTCTTTTTTTATCTACCTGAATCTTGCGTAGTTCCAGTAAGGCGTCGTATCTGTCTATCATATTTTCAGCGTGGAGAGCCTGATTGCTCAACTCCTCAAAACTCCTTTTAAAGGTAACATTTTTGACCACTTTCCGATTGGGATCAAAAATAATGAAAGAGACTTGTTTGTTTTCGGGATTAGGGATTGAAATATATTCAGTTGTTTTTTCAATCCATTGTGATTTAGATGTTTTGGTATTGTCGGTGTAATAAACATCAAAGGTTATGGGCATTTTAAAAAGGCCTGTCAATGCATCCTGCTGATGTACCTGATCAATTCTGATTCGTGTTTCCGATTTGCCCGAGCTCTTGGAGATAGTTTCGTACTTAACTTCATAAAGGGGCTCGCCGCCTCTATATATCCATTCTTCGAAAAACCATTCCAATGAGCGTCCTGTTGTTTTTCGAATAGCCTGTAATAGATCATTGGTTTCAGCTATCTGGTAAGGATGTTCTTCAAGATAGAATTTCATGGTAGCACCGAACTCTTCATCTCCAAGTATATCTCTTAGCATATCGAGTACTAACGAACCTTTTGAATACCAGCGCTCCCGTCCACCACGACTATGGCCGATTGGATAGTTATTCAATCTGGCGGCTTTGTAAGTATTTTCTAATTCCTTGTGACGCTCCCATTGATAGTAATCTTCACCAAACACTGATTGTTCAAACTTTTTTGCCCAATATGTTGCAAAACTCTCAGTAAGCCAGACATCTTTCAGTTTTAAATGCGACACGTAATTGCCAAACCATTGATGTGCCAGCTCATGAGCATTTACATTAACAAAGTTTCTTCCTAAAAATCCATGCTCGTCCACCATAAGATAATCGCCAAAGACGGTAGCTGTAGTAGTTTCCATTGCGCCGTACATATAATCAATCACAGGGGCTTGGCGGTAAAGCTCATAAGGGTATTCAAAGCCAAACTCTTTCTCAAAAAAGTCAAACATATCAACTTGATATTTATAAGTGGCCTCAAAATGATCTTCCCAATCAGGGTAATACCATAGTTCCAAAGGTAGCCCACGTTGTGTTTTCATACTTTTAAACTGATAATCACCAATCACAAGGCAAGTAGAGAAAAACGGGTGTGGGCGTTTCATTTGATAATACCAGGTTTTAGTGTTGTTTTTATTTGTAACCACATCCTGCCTGACACCATTCGCAAAAACCTTTAAATCATCAGGTACGGTAAATGCCATTTCCATCGAAAGAATCGCAGGAGCGTAGGGTAGCCAATTATTCGGCCTATGAGCCCAAATTTGTTTTCGTTTTATTTGCTGAGGGTCGTTCCAGCCAATAAAATAGAGGCCTTCGGAGGATTTAGATGAATATTTGAACAAGATTTTATGTGATGTTTGCCATTCGAGATCACGATCAGGATAAATAAAAACACGATTACCATACATCCTGAACTCCGCTTTGTGGCCATCAATCGTTATCCATTCAATATTCAGCTCATTGGCGTTAAATACTAACGAATCAATATGTTCCCTTAAAATTTTAAAACTGAATTCGGCTTCGCCGGCAACAAGGGTATCATAAGGCTTAATGGTAAGATCGGCTTTTAAGTGATTTATTTCGATTTCAAAATCCTGAAATTCATAAGAGGAATCCCAATGATAAGTTAAAGTATTGTTTTGTGAACTTAATTCAGTTGTGATAAAAACTAAAACCGGTAAAAAGAGTGAAAAACGAAGTTTCATCCATTAATTGAGTTAGATGCGCAAAAATAAAAAATTTGTGCTGGAAAAGGCATAAAAGTTATACAGCCGAATTTACTGATAAATTTTTTTCAATGATGTAATCGAGGTTTTGAAACAACAGCGCTTTAGCAAGACAACTTCTCAACAATAAATTACACTCCAAACGCTGCAAATCTTCTCTTTAAATTTTTTGCCTACTGATGCAGTGGATACATGCTTTGAAAATGACTTTTATTTTCCGGCCCGAATTTATTACATCCTTTCCGGTACCTCTATCCCAAGTAATTCCATAGCTTTTTTGATTACATTACCAACGAAGCCCGCCAGTTTAAGGCGAAAAACTGCCAGGTTTCTATCTTCTTCCCGTAAAATTGGCGTATCCTGATAGAACTGATTAAACATTTTTGCTAACTCGTAGGCATAATTGGCTACTAAAGCAGGGCTGTAATTCTGTCCAGCTTCATTTATCAATTCAGGAAACTGGTGTAATATTTTTAAAAGATTTACTTCTTTAGTAAGCGGTTTTAATTTGAGCTCTGGAATTATAGAGGTGATATCTTTTAAGTCTAATTCACTTTCTTCGGCTTTACGGAATAACGAACGGATTCGGGCATGTGTGTACTGGATAAATGGGCCGGTATTGCCGTTGAAATCAATAGATTCTTCGGGGTTGAAAAGCATATTTTTCTTTGGATCAACCTTCAGGATATAATATTTCAAAGCGCCAAGGCCTATCATGTTGTAAAGAGCCTCTTTTTCATCATCGGCAAAATTTTCTGTTTTACCCAATTCCTCGGTGAGTTTTTTAGCTGTTTGGTACATTTCGTCAAGCAGATCGTCGGCATCCACCACCGTTCCCTCTCGCGATTTCATCCTGCCGTGTGGCAGCTCCACCATTCCATAAGAGAGATGAAGGACTATATCCCACCACTCCATTCCAAGTATTTTCAAAATCTTTTTTAAAATATCGAAATGGTAGTTTTGCTCATTCCCTACAACATAGATCATTTTTGCAGGATCGTACTCATCTTTTCGAAGTTTTGCAGTACCAATATCCTGAGTAATATAAACCGAAGTGCCATCGGCTCTGAGTAGTAGCTTTTCATCAAGACCAACGGAGGCCATATCACACCAAACCGATCCGTCATCTTTTTGATAAAAAACATTGGATTTTAGCCCTTCCACAACTAACTTTCGTCCTAAAAGATAGGTGTCGGATTCATAGTAGATTTTATCGAAATCAACACCAAGTCTATTGTATGTTTCATCAAAACCTTGATAAACCCAACCATTCATCAAATTCCAGATTTTTCTGGTTTCGGAATCTCCGGTTTCCCATTTCACCAATAAATCCTGAGCCTCTTTGATACTTGCAGCCTCTTTTTCGGCCTCTTCCCTGTCCATTCCAGTTTCAATTAATTTGGAAACTTCGGCGTTATAATTTTTTTCAAACATAACGTAATATCTGCCAACCATATGGTCGCCCTTTTCGCCTGTTGAAGCGGGCTGTTCGCCATTACCCCATTTCGACCATGCCAACATTGACTTACAGATATGTATCCCGCGATCGTTTACCAGGTTTACTTCAACAACCTTTTCACCATTGGCTTCCAAAATCCTGGAAACTGAATAGCCAAGCAAAATGTTGCGTACATGGCCTAAATGCAATGGCTTGTTAGTATTAGGCGATGAGTATTCGACAAGGATTGGTTTAGCGTTTTTTTTCTTTGTACAGCCAAAAAAATGATTATCATAATTATCAGTAAAAAAGCCAAGCCAATAACTTTCATCAATCACTAAGTTCAAAAATCCTTTGATGACATTAAAACGGCTTATTTCTCCAACATGTTTAACAAGAAATTCTCCCAGTTGCTTTGCAGTAGCTTCGGGTGATGTATGAGAGACTTTTAGCAATGGAAAAACAACTACGGTAAAATCTCCCTCAAACTCTTTGTTTGTTTTTTGGATAGAAATTATGTTAGAATCAACAGTTTGACCCCATAAAAGCGAAATCGCCTTAATGATATTTTCGGTAATAAGTTGAACAATCATTCCTGTAAAAAATCGAATAATATTTCAGCAAAATTAGTAAAAACAATAGCTAAGATAATTTAGAGATCACAGAGAGCAAGCCTACATACTTATTAATGGTTTGCTATTTAACGGCCATCTTTGTTTTTGTATTAATATTTGCTTTAATAAAATCGGTTATCAAGTATGAAATAAATTTGCCTATCAAATTTGGATTTTTATCTGAGCCCAATACTGGCGCACCTTCGCATAAATGGAGGTAACCCACATTTTCCAACGAAGCAAAATGATGCAAGAACCGCCTTGTCTCTTCTGCTGAGAAGCCACTGGGGGTGATAGCGCTACTGGCAATCATCGGAATACTATCCAAGTCAATTTCTAAACCAAAATGCTTATTCTCAATATGTTTTTGAGCAATCTTCAATTCGTCTTCAAAAGACTTTTCGCCTCTGACGCAAATCTCTTCATAGGTATTGTATTTCACCCTCCCGGCTATCTTTCTGATTTCATTAAGCACTCCTTTGGATATATAATTTTCGTGTAATCCAAAAATGAAATAGCTCTCCAAGAAACCCTCTTTCATTGAGTAAGAAAAACCATTACCACTGTGTCTTCCTTTCATGGGACGAAGATCGGTATGAGCATCGAAATTTATCACATTTACACTTGTGCCTTTAGCTTGCGAAAAGCCTTTTATGTTGCCATATGCGTTATTATGACCACCTCCAACGATAATTGGAATTTTTCCTGATGATATTATTTGTGAAACATAATAGACTACTTCTTCATCAATTTGTTCGACTAAACCGAACATCTCTTTTCGTTGTTCCTTTATTTTGGGATTTAGTTGTGCAGCACGTACCATTTCTTCTGAAAAATCAAGCTCACCAAGCAGGGTAATCCATTCTCCTTTACAAAAACGATTGTTTTGAATATTTAAAAAATTATCTAAAAAGTTATCCCATGCAGTGGCTGTTCCAGGTCTTCCCAAATTAGCTCGTACTCCAATATCTTCAGGAATTCCTAAAATAACAAACGTGGTATCCTGTTTTTCAAGTTGTTGAATACAATTGTCGCTATACTCATAAAGTTTTATTCGCTCTCCAAACTTCTCTTCCCCTACTCTACATTGAGTCCGCTTTAATATCTCCGATCTTGAGTAAGTTATTAATCTTGGCATAAATTAAATAGTTTCTTATTTTTTATCTGTTATTCAAAATATCTTCTATCTATTTTACATCTTCATCAGAGATTTGTTCAAAAGATTATAATAATCAAATACTAAATCGGGGATAGATGATTACCTTCAATCTTTTAGCTTAAAAAGGCTTGAAACTAAAGTGTTCACATTGAATAAGTCTCTAAACAGCATGAATCATTAATAAATTCCCGTACCCGTTTTTGTTAACCATTTCGATTAAAAAAGTCTCTTCACTTTTTCTTCTACATAGTTCTTATTAGGGTTTAAATCAAAAATGATTTCAGGTTTTAGATAGAATAATTCATTTTCATTTTTAAATCGTTTTTCACCGCCACCGGTAATGTTTAACATGATCACAGCCTCTTTGTCCAATTTTTTGTCCTTTACTTCGGCTATTAAAGTAGCAGTGGCAATTGCCGCTGCAGGGTGAATATCAATTCCTTCGTGCTTTTCAAAAAGTGCGGCTGCCTCCCTTGCACTTTGATTATCGGCTTTAAGCACATCGCCATCGGTATCCAGCAGTGCGTCATATAAGCCGCCTATTATGGAATATGGAGGCTTTCTGTTAGAAAGCACTTTAGCATCTATTATCTCTACTTTAAGCCGCGCTTCGTTTTCGTCAAAGTCGAGTATCTTCCTGGATTTACTCTTCCATGCATCATAAATTGGCGTAAATGGTTCATTTTGGGAAACCATCAACTTCATCTTATTATCTCCAAAACGGCCGTCGGCAATCAGACGTATATTAGCCTCCCATGCTGCAATGGCTCCGGTACCACTTCCAACAGCTTGAAAATAATAATCCGGAATAGCGCCAATAGTAGTAACTGCCGATAGGACTGTAGTACCCATACCATCGCGACGTGCTACATTCTTAGCTCCTCCTTCAGCAACAAAGCCCTCTAAGCGGGCAACAATAGACGATAGATGAATAGCATCATAATAATCACCCGAACTACGTGATGAGATCAACTTAACATTTTCCTTTATCGGATGGTTGAACCAGAGGGAGTCTATGCAGTCTTCAGGCACGCAAAGAAGCAAAGGAATATTATTATCGGAACACACTTTTGCAAAAGCTCGTGCTGTATTGCCGGCAGATGCCACCACAAGTATTTTTTTGTTATCCGGCTCAAGTCTTGCACATACCGAATAGGCTTCAGTCTCCTTAAAAGAACATGTCGGCATTAGATGGCCTTTTTCCGGCCAATATCCGCTAAAAGTTATGTAGAGATTATGAAGCCCTAAATATGCGGCCAATCCTTTACTTCTATAGGTGAATGGAGCTACTGAACCAACCAAGAAACGATTCACAGGTAGCCAATCAGCAAATTTGTATAGCCCGGGATTATGGCTATCAGCATCGAGTTGTTGTTTTTGATAAATCGCCCTGATCAATGTAGGATCGTTTTCTCCTGGCGCTTCAAGCAACCAGCCAGTGTCCTCAAAAGTTCTACCGGTAGCAACTGATTGGAGCTTATAAAGAGTTTGAGTAGAAGTATGTTTCATTAATAGAATATTATATTTTTGGCAAAAATATAAAAAGAGCTATTAAACCGGATTAAGTTGGTAACAATTATTGATCAGGGGTTAATCAGATTTTGAAATACCACTAACGGTTTTTCCCTTTTGTAGAAAGTAAAAATCTATCGTATAAGAAGAGCAGCAAAGATGTTCCGATACCGATTCCGGCAAAGACCATCCAGATATTTCCAGGGCTATAGGTTGTCCAAAGGTATTCTGTTAGTTGATTTTGAGTCATGTTCATCAATTCGGCTGAATGCGTAAGGAGATCATTTTGAGTGAAAGTATCGGAAATTGCAGGAACGTCAAGCCCGCGTAGAGCTATCTCCTTTTGCAGCAAAGTGATCTTATCCGACATATTTCCATATACATTACCGGAGAGTATTCCTGCAAAAAAATTACCGCCAGCCATAGGCAAAAATGATGCCCCCATATACAAAGCCACTTTACCCTCTGGCGCAATTCTTCCAATATATTCAGTGATCTTTGGCGAGCTGGCCATTTCACCCAAGCCGAAAATCAAAATAGAAACAAACAGAAAAAAAGGATTATTGGTATAAAAAGTAAGCCCCAGCCCAATGGAATTCACCAATATTCCTGATATCATAGCATTCAGCGCTTTGTATCTCATAACAAATGCTGACACAAAAATCTGAAACATAATTATATAGAGCGCATCAAGATTGGTTAGCATCTCAGGAGCAATTGTGCCACTATTAGTGCCAACAGCGCGTGCGAAAGACGGCGAAATACGAAAAATAGCCTGATACAACAGCGATGTATCCATCCATTGATCAATAAAAACCGGTAGAGTATAAAAAAGCTGATTATACATTGCCCAGAAGCCAGTGATGATTAGCAAGAAGAGTAGCAACCTGAGATCGCTCAAAGCGCTTCCAATGTTTTTAAAAATTGTAATTATTGATTTAAACAATGGAATAGTTGATTTTTCGATTAAGGGCTCTTTAAAAAAGAACAATACAATAAATAAATTGACGAGAGAAACTACGGATGATGTAATGAAAACATATTGCCAATCAATGCCTCTTAACTTGGATGCCACCACCGGCCCGATAAATGCGCCAATATTCACCATCATGTAAAAAATCCCAAATCCTATAGATGAAGTTTCGCTATTAGTAGTTTTAGCAATGGTTGCTGATATTACCGGCTTAAAAAGGGCAGCGCCAACAGCCACATAAATAAATACAATATAGAGTGAGGTGTAGTTTTTTATAAAACTCATCATAAAATAGCCTGACGCCAAAATAATATACGCTATGATGAGTATTTTACGATATCCGTAACGATCAGCCAATGCGCCTGTAATAACAGGCAGAAAATACAAAATGGCTACAACCGGACCCATTAAGTATCCTTTTTGCTCTTGCGAAAAACCCAATGCGCCGCTATCTTTCGATCCTGTAAGATAGAGGGCAAATAACATAAACATACCATACCATGCCCATCGTTCGAGCAATTCCATCGTATTGGCAGTCCAGAAATTCTTTGGAAATGCTTTTAAAACCCGACTTATCCTGTTCATGAATAAAAATTATTTGAACATCTTTAATAAAAACCTTTTGCGATACTTAGGCCGCAAAATCAATAACACTGTCAGAATAAAAATAAATATTACTAAACCTGCAATTAGCGTCAAAACAATAGCCCAAAAAAGACTCAATGAAAATAATAGTTGCTCACCCTGTTTGATTAAAATCCTATTTTCCTTTTTAATCAGATCATCTTTAGCCTTTGTTGTTATGTCAAATTTGTTAAGCTCCTCCGGGCTAAGCTGTAAGTATTGTTTAAGCTTTAAATATGAATCGAGATACCATTCGGCGCTATCAGTCAGGCCGATGGCGCTATATGAAAAAACCATCAGTTTATAATTCTCTGATAATTCGTGTAGCATTTGTGCAGAATCAGTAATTTGAATGCTTGTTTTAATATACTCAATAGCTGAGTGATAATTATTCTCTTTAATAAGATTTACACCCATAAAGGATAATGTAGTTGCAACTTCTCGCATATTACCAAGTGTCTGACTGATCTTCAGGCTACTGATATATAGTTCTTTTGCCCGGTCGGGTTGTCCTAATTTTTCATAAGCCATACCCATCAGGTTTAGTACGTAAGCCATCCCTTTCTGATCATCTAAGCTTTCCCTGATAAGATAAGCAGTAGTAAGCATTTCTAATGCACTGTTGGCCTCATCTTGTTGCAGGTAAACATTAGCAATATTTGTAAGAATAACACCCTGACGACTTCTATTATTCATTTTTTTTGCAAGCGCCAGCGCTGTCCTATACTCAACCAAAGCATTTTCGAGCAAATCTTGTGCTTCATATAAAGCGCCAATACCAATAAATAGATCAACTTTGATCTGGTCATTCTCCATTTTTTCATTCAAAATTATGGCCTCCCGATAACACTCCATTGAGATCAAATATTCGCCGGTATAATAATAGCAATTACCAAGATTATATAGACTTCTGATTATTTCGGTAGTATCGGCGTTTATGCGATAAAACTGAAGGATTTCGCGCAAATGATTGATAGCTTTTAAAAAGTCAGCTTGAGCCATATAGATTAGTGCAACATTATTTTTGACCTTCATTAACTCAGACTGATCGTTGATAGTTTCAAATAGCTTAAGAGCCTTATTATATTTTACTAATGCGCTATCGTATCTTCCAATGATATAGTCTATAATTCCAATATTTTTGAGCGAGATCGCCATGCCTGTTTTATTATCCGAGGTTACCGATATTTCATAGGCTTTAATGCAGAAATTTAAAGCGCTTTCGATATCCGAATTTCTGTATTGACGAGATAACTCATTAAGCTCCATAATTTGCTCCAAAGGGGTTTTGTTCTTAATTACCTCATTGATGTCAGGTGCATCAGATTGACCAAAAACTAAGCCTATCCGAAAAAATAAAATGATCCAGAGGAAAAAAATACTTTTACTTTTCAAGTAATAATTTATGTTTATTGGTCTTTTTATCATCGCCTTGTGTATGAATCTTCGACAGTAAAATAATGTTCAATTTTTTGAAAAAGCTGGGGGTAGATAAGGCTTATATTTTGTAATTCGTCCACAGAGTTAAATTTTCCAACCTTATCTTTGTATTCAAAGATAGCTTTGACAATATAATTTTCAAGGTAAGGGTGTGCTAACAACTCTTTGTAACCGGCTTTATTGAGATGTAACTGCTTTATCTTTTGTAAATCAACTTCAATATAAGGCGAGATTTGTGCTAATCTGGCAGTATCCATTCCAAAAACTTCAAGTAACTGCGATTTGTCGAAATATCCGCCAAGTTTTTCCCGATAGCTTACAATCCTCCGTGCAAAAACAGTCCCAATACCTTTCAACTGTTTCAGTTCAATAGTATCAGCCGCATTTAAATCAACGATAATAGGAGTTTTCTCTTCACTAATTTGAATACTTGTTGAGGTATCAACCGAGGGCAACAAAATATATTTGTCCAAAACAGAAAAATCATCTTCCGAAATACTATATAATTTTCCAAAATCGCTCTTTACTTTAAATTTACCTCCTTTACTTCTGTAATTGATGATATTACGTATTTGGCCATCCTTAAGCCCAAGCCTCTCCATTTCTGTGCTATCAATCAGGTTGGGATCAAAAGGGAAGGGATTCAAGATTTTTGCCGGAATAGTTTTTTCACTTTTCTCTAAAACATCTTTCTCTTTAAAAATCTGAATATAAGGTAGCAATGTATTAAACTCTTCATCTGAGATAGAAAATATTTTACCAAAATCATCAGCGGTTCTAAATTTTCCACCGGCATCCCTGTATTTTATGATATTTTCCGCTGCTCGCTCACTTAAACCAAGTTTGATAAAAATTTCTTTCGAGGCAAAATTAGGGTCGAATGGAAAAGGGTTAAGTAAAGGTTTTGCAGTAGGTTCGGGCGATAATTGACGAAATTGTAAAGTTATGGAATCAAATTTGGCATCCCAAATGAAATCAGGCCGAATTATGAAAGGTAGAATAAAATAGAGAATAATTGTTATGACAATGGCCACAAGCAGGATCAACATCCCATTTCGTTGTCCTCGACTGATAATGAAGTATTCTTTTAATCTTCTATTTCTAATTAATTTCGACAATTAGCTGTTTTTAAAAACTGATTAATTCCAAGCTGCTAAGGAATACTAAGGCAATAGCCACTGGGGCAACAATTCGGAGGATGAACATAAAAATCCCAAAAAATCTACCTTTAAGTTCACCATTATTTGTAATCTCCGTTCTCACATTCTCTTTCCCCATAAACCATCCCACAAAAATTACTATCATCAAGCCTCCTAATGGAAGTAAAATATTAGCGGAAATAAAGTCAAGGTCATCAAACAGGGTATCTTTAAACACTTTAAGATAGTTCATTGGCCCTTGTGATAAAGTACAAAGAACGCCAAGAACTGAAGTTGAGCCGGCGGCAATCACAGTAGCTTTTTTTCGGGACATTTTAAGCTCTTCCGAAAAATAAGCAACCACCACTTCAAGTAAAGATATTGTAGATGTTAATGCGGCAACAGCAAGAAGCAGGAAAAAACTCAATGCCCAGAAGTAACCGCCAGTCATCTGCTGAAAAATATTAGGCAAGGTAATAAAAGCCAGGCCGGGCCCTGCATTTGGCTTAATTCCAAATGCAAAAGCAGCAGGAAATATTGCCATGCCGGCTATAATAGCAACAAAAGTGTCGGCTCCGGTAACAGCTAAAGCAGTACTTGTAAGATTATCCTTTTTATTGATATATGACCCATAGGTAATTAATGTTCCCATGCCAATACTCAAAGAAAAAAACACCTGACCAAGGGCTTTTAGAACAGCCTCCCACGTGATTTTCGAAAAATCCGGCTTAAAAAGAAAAACCAAACCCTCTTTTGAACCGGGAAGAGTAATTGAACGTATTGCAATTACTACAATTATAAGTAACAACAACGGCATAAGGATCTTTGAATATTTTTCTATACCGTCCTTAATTCCCCGCCACACTATTAATGCCGTTAAAAACATAAAGATAAGTTGCCAAATAACTGGAAATAGCCCGTTAGCCTGAAAGCTATCAAACGAACTTTTTAGTTCTTCGACCGATTGCCCTGAAAAACTGTTAATCAGCGAACGATATATATACTCAAGCGTCCAACCGGCTATCGTGCTATAGAAGGCAAGTATCATAAACGCCGCTGCAATTCCAAGTATCCCAATGAGATACCAAGGCTGGTTAGGCTTTAATAATCTAAAAGCGCCGTAAGGATTTCGCTGTGCGCGCCGGCCGATAATGAATTCTGAAAGCATTACCGGTACTCCAATGAGCAACATTATCACTAAATAGATAACAAGAAAGGCTCCACCGCCATTTTCACCTGTTACACAAGGAAACCTCCAAATATTACCCAATCCGATGGCCGAACCTGCAGCAGCAGCAATGACGCCAATTTTTGAAGAAAAACTATCACGTTGAGAGAGTACAGACTTTTCCATAAAAAAAAGATATTTCAATTCTTAATAATTGATGCAATGATACAAAAAATGACTATTTGTGAACATAATTTTTTTTAGATCCTTTTTTTAAGTAAAAAACTGCTTTTTAATAAACCTAAAATATTTTCAAATTTATGAAAATGTGAAATAATGACTTCGGGAATAGATTAAACTGTAAAATAGAAAAAAATGATAGCAAATTACTTTTTTAGCATTTGCTTAGGAAAAGAGAACGTTTTCATTAGTATTAGCCCAAATGTAGTGTTTGACGATGCTTAAACGATTAAGAATTGTAAAAAAAAACCACAATAAAACTTATTCTAAAAGATCACTAAATCGGGGGGGTAGCACAATCATTATTTATTGACGCCTGGGAATATTTTTAAAGGTAAGTCGCTATGGAATAAAAGCTCACGAGTATGGTCCTTGGTAAAAAGACGTTTTAAAAAACCACGGCGATGATTTACAATAGCAATGATATCAATCTTATTTTCAGAGACATAATTATTTATTCCCTGTAAGAAATCAACATCTTCGATAACTTTGAAAATTAGCTTCCCATAATAACTCTTTTCTCTGAAATGTGATTTTAAGGATTCCATTTTTTCAATATCTGCACTATGGTCAGCATCAAAATTGATATGAAGACAATGAATTACAGGATTATAGTTAGAGATAAGATCAATTAGTCGTTGCAAATCATATACATCCTCATCGTTAAAATCGGTGGCATATAGCATATTTTCAAATCCATGATATCTTGCACATCGTGGGATAGTGAGTATTTGGCAATTTACATTCTGCACTACCTTGGTAGAGATTTTTCCTGTTAAAAAATCTTTTTGTCCTTTTCCATGAGTCCCCATCACAATAAGATCGGGCTCCCATGCTTCTGAAATATTGATAATCTCCTCTTCGGGGATTCCACCTGTTAAAGTATGCTTTACATGGACGTTATCAATGTTTTCGGCTTTAATTTTCCTATTTAGCTCTTCTTCGATGTTAAGCAACTCTTTTTTAGCATCTTCCCTCACTTTTACCATAACCTCTTGATTGAACATTTCACTTATGTCAACCGAATAAGGAAAGGCGCTACCCGAAACAATTACATAATCGAGATAAGCATGAAAGAGGCGAAGTTCGGCTCCAGTTTTTTTTGCAATCTCATAAGCAAATCTGCACACGTTTTCGGTGTGATCGGAAAAATCTACAGGGACTAATATCTTTTTCATAAGTAGGTGTTTTGGTGTTTATGGCAAAGATAAAACAAAACTGTTTTTTCATCAAACAAAAAAAAATAAGTAGCAATAATATTTGTCTTTGTACTTTTTAATAAAAATCACTAATGATTTCTTAATTTATTGATAAGTCCTCACTGAAAACGAAATTTACTGGTATTCGCGTGTTTTACATTTCAAATATGTTGCAGAATATCAATGACTTATTTTTTTTAATATTTATGCATGGACACTAAATAAAACTGAAATATTAGTTGCTAAAATTGCTTTTCGGATCGGGCAAATTGATTAATAGGCTAATACTCCTTCATTAGTGTGAATAGAAAGTTTTCTTCCGGTTGTTTTCTCGCAAAAGCCGATAATTCTTGCTTCGATACCAAAAGATTCTGAAATGCTAATAACCTTTTTAGCTATCTCTTTATCAAGGTAAATTTCCATTCTATGCCCCATATTGAAAACGCGGTACATTTCGTACAAGCTGCTTCCGGATTGCTGTTTGATTGTTTGAAAAAGAAGTGGAATAGGAAAGCAGTTGTCTTTAACAACATGAATATTTTCAACGTAGTGCAAAATTTTTGTTTGTCCACCACCACTACAATGAATTATTCCATGTATTTGATTTCTAAATACTTTCAATA
>Ga0116185_1000511_pt1 | contig 45134 bp, 33 predicted proteins | sample AD_JPNNA7_MetaG_FD_89754 | JGI IMG/M metagenome (GOLD analysis project Ga0116185, IMG submission 89754) | Active sludge microbial communities of municipal wastewater-treating anaerobic digesters from Japan - AD_JPNNA7_MetaG | ecosystem: Engineered > Bioreactor > Anaerobic > Digestate | place...
CCGGGCCTTGTTGATCTCCCGCAGGGCATCGGAACGCAGCTCAGTCACAGTTTTGGGGCTGCGGCTGACGCGGGCGTAGGCGGCGGAGATGGTTTCGGGGGTTGCGGCGGGGTTGTCCAGACTGCTCAGCAGGGAGCTGTCCACGTTGTATCCTGCCAGATGCACTTGCAGCATTCTGACCGCCTAAACCAGGGCTTTGACGGCGCTGGCGCCGATCCGGTTGGCTCCGGCAGCAATCATCTGCAAAGCCTGTTCGCGGGTGCGGATGCCGCCGGAAGCCTTGACTCCCAGCTTGGGGCCCACAGTCTCACGCATCAGGCGCACATTTTCCACACTTGCGCCGGCGCTGCCGAAGCCGGTGGAGGTCTTCACGAACTCCGCCCCAGCCTTCTTGGCGTAGAGGCAGCAGGTGATGATCTCGTCCTCGCTCAGGTAGCAGGTTTCCAGGATCACTTTGAGCAGCACTTTGTTGGCACGGCAAAGTTCGGCCACCGATCTGATCAGGTCGTAGGAGAGGTTGGGCTGGCCGCTTTTGACCGCTGAAAGATTCTGGACCATATCCAGTTCTTCGATGCCGGTGTTGATCACCGCCATGGCTTCCGCCACCACGGCATACATATAGCCCGCGCCGAGGGGAAAATTGATAACCGTGCATGATTTGACTGAGGACGAGAGCCGCAGCTGCAAAGGGTGGGAAAAGTGGGAGTTGACGCAGACAGAGGCGCATTTGTAATCGTTGGCGAGGTCGCAAAGGGCGTTCACCTCTTCCTGGGTGGCGTCGGCTTTGAGTACCGTGGCGTCTATGATGGAAGCGATTCCCTGGGCAGGATCGAATATCATATCCGGCATATCAGCACGGCAAACGGCGCAGCCGAGACAGATCTGATGCCCGCCTCCGCAACGGCAGGGAGGGTTGTTTCCAAACAGTTTTCTGGCAATGGTTTCGATCTTGTTCATGCAAAGCTCCTATGCTTCTTTGTTCCGCGCCGCCAACTGGCCGCAGGCTCCCAGGATGTCGGAACCTTTGCTACGCCGCAGGGTGATAGCCTGGGGGATATCCTGGGCGGCTTTGAGAAAGGCGTTTATTTCAGCTTCGGTGGGGCTGCGGTAGGGGAGGGCCGGAACAGGGTTGTAGGGGATGAAATTGATCTTGCAGGATAGGTCTGAGCAGAATTTGCGCAGCTGCTTCAGGTCTTTGCCGCTCATATTCACGTCCGGGATCAGGATGTATTCCAGAGTGATGCGGAAGGGACTGCGCCTCTGATAATTGAGCAATGACTTTTTGAGGATATCCAGGGGATACTTGAGATTGACCGGCATCAAGGCGCCGCGGATGTCGTCGGAAGCGGCGTTGAGGGACACCGCCAGCTTGACTTTGACGCCGGACTCGGTTAGCCTGTGGATGCCGGGCACGATCCCGCAGGTGGAGAGGGTGGTACGCCGGGGGCTGAACTTGAGGGTGCTGTCGTGCTGGAGCAGTTTTAGGGCGTCCAGGACGCTGTCCAGATTGTCCATCGGCTCGCCCATGCCCATGAATACCAGGTTGGTGATGGGGGTTCCGGCTATCTTGCGGGCCAGGAGCACCTGCTGCACTATCTCATGCGTCTGCAGATTGCGGGTGAGGCCCATTCTTCCGGTGGCGCAAAAGCCGCAGGCTCTGGCGCAGCCCACCTGGGAAGAGACGCAGAGGGTTAGTTTTTTGGCTTCGGGCATCAAGACCATTTCGATGCGGGCACCGTCGGCCAGCACCAGACGAAACTTCCTGCTGCCATCGGAGGAGAGCAGTTCCTGATCTATGGCGGGAACGCTGAAATCGAAGCTGCGGCTCAGGTGTTCGCGAAACCCGGCGGGCAGATTGGTCATCAGCTCCGGGTCGAAGACAAACTTGCGATACAGCCAGTCCAGCAACTGTTTGCCACGGTAGGCTGGGAAATCTTTTCCCAAAAGCAGCAAAAGATCCGGCGGGTAGATGCCGTAGATGCTGTTTAGCATATTTCGATTTCCGGAACAGTGAGCACCTTCAACTGCTTGAAAGCTTCCAGATCCATATCCATGACAGCTTGGTTTTCATCGGAAAGATGGACGCGTTTGTTCAGGATATCTGTTTTGAACACATACATCTTTTTACCTTTCAGCTCCACACAGGTGCCGGGTATCGGGTAATCGCGGCTTTCTTCCAGGTAAAAATCCTCTTCAAAGTTGAGGCAGCAGAGCAAGCGCCCGCAAGGGCCAGAGATTTTGGAGAGGTTGCCGGCCAGGTTTTGGTCTTTTGCCATTTTGATCGTGACCTGATTGAAGCGTTTGAGAAAGCTTCCGCAGCAGTATTGCACACCGCACATGCCAAAGCCGCCCAAGCGCCTGGCTTCATCCCTGCCTGTGGTCTGGTGAAGCTCAATGCGGGTGCGGAAAACATTGGCCAGTTCGCGCACAAAGACGCGAAAGTCGATGCGTCCGTCCGCGGTGAAGAAAAAAGTGAGCTTGTTGCCATCGAACTGGTAAATGGTTTCAATCAGTTTCATGGCGAAGGGGTAGCGTTGCAGGATATCCGTAAAGGTAGATGCGGCCTTTTCTTCCTCCGAGGGCAGGTTGCGCATCTTATCGATATCTTCCTGGGTGGCGATGCGGCGGATGCCGTAGCCTTTTCCAGTCTGTTGAGCATCAAGCTCTTTATCGCAGATGCTCAGGTGGACGATTTGGGCGATATCTTCGCCCCGCTCCACTTCCACAATGATTAGTTCTTCCGGCTTGAGGGGCAGATTCTGGGTGTTTTGGTAGTAACCCAGGCGCCCGGAGCGAAATTCCACTTCTATATATTCTTGCATTAGAACTCCATGCGTGTATTAGATCTGGGCAAGCCGCGCGGCATGTATCCGGGAGTAAAGCTCCGCTTCGGCCTCCGTGAAGGACAGGCCGCGCCTGCTTTTTACGGTGGCCGCGACCTGGCAGAAGGCGTCAAAACGATAGGCTGTGAGCTCCCGGGCAGGCCCCCAGGAAAAATCGGGGATAAAATCCGAGATCAGGTCAGAATCCCATAGATTACAGCCCACGCCAATCACACAGCCAGTGTTGATGCTGCAGTTGATGCCAAGCTTTGTGTGGTCTCCCACCATGGTTCCCAGAAACATGGTGCCGCTGTCTATCCTGGCGTTTTCGAGATAGGAATGGAAGGCCACGTTTTTATAGGTGTTTTTGAGGTCGCTGTTGTTGGTGTCGGCGCCGATGTTGACCCATTCCCCGATGAAGCTATGGCCCAAAAAGCCATCGTGCTGCTTGTTTGAGTAGGCCTGGAAGATGCTGCCTTCCACCTCTCCGCCGACCTTGCAGACCGGGCCGATGGAGGTGCCCCCGTAAATTTTCGCCCCGGCTTTGATGAGGCTTGATTTGCCGATGTAGGCTGGGCCCATGATGACGGAGTTGGGTAAGATCCTGACGCCGCTGTCCACTACAATCGGACCCTCGGAGGCGTCCAGCACTACACCAGGCTTGAGCTGAACATCCTCCGCTATCCATACCTGATAGGGATTCAGCACCGTGACGCCAGGCTCGGTATCAAACTCCTCATCTTTATCGTGGAAAAAATGGTCGAAATCAAAGGCCAGCAGCCGAGCGTTGTCATGGATCAGATCGCTGAGGTTGCGATAGAGGCAGGATTCCAGGACCGTGATCTTATATCCGGCCTGCGCAAAGTAATCCGCGGTAAGGGTAAATTCCGGGGCAGGCAAGCCCCTGAAGGCCACTGGATCGTTACCGGAAACCAGGCATTCGCCGCTCTTTAGGTTTTGGACGGCTTCGATATTCCCGGGCAAGGGGCGCAGGCGGGAGTTCACCCACAGAGTTTCCACGGCGGGGTGCTGGTTTACGCTCCAATCCGGATGGCGTTCCTGGTAAAGTCTGACCAGGCTGGGCTCGATCCAGACCGAGTTGTCTTCATCGTGCAAAAGTTCCTGCAGTCTTTGACGCAGCTTCAGAATACCGCAGCGCAGATCGCCCACGCTTCTACTTAGGGTCAGGGGGTAAAAGGCCGCAGCCTGCAAATCGTCGAAAACTATCATGCCTTGCTCCTTTTATAGGGCTTCTTGCCGTGCCATACGAAAAGGTTGAATTGCCCCAGCACCATGGTGAAAACCAGGAAAAAGTTCTGGATCAGCAGCCAAATGGGGTAGAAGCGCATCATTCTGGCCGACACCTCAAAGTGAGACCTGGCGTAACCCAGGAAGATGTTCTCCACCAGGATGCGAAACGCGTAGATGAGCAGGGCAAGCTTCCAGTTGAAGGCCAGCATCAGGATGCCTCCCCAATACATGAAAGCCATGGAGAGGAGGATGAAGAAGAACTCTGGATCGAACTTGAGCTGATACTTCATGTTTGACGCCCAGCGAGAGCGCTGGTTGGTAAGCTGTTTCCAGCTTTTTACAGGGAGCGTGTGAACGAAACTCCGTTTGTCGAAATTGAAAATGATCCGGTGTCCGGCGCGGCGCATAAGCTGCATCAGGTTGACGTCATCCCCGGAAATCAGATGTTCAATTTTGGAAAAGCCCCCTACAGATTCGAAAGCTGTCCGGGTATAAGCCAGATTTTGCCCTATGCAGGCCCAACTCCTGCCAATTGTGTAGCCCCCGCCCAACACCATATAGGTGCCCGCAAAGTCAAAATGCTCATATTTCTGCACCAGGGAAGCCTTATCCCAGCTTTCAAGTTTGGTGCGCGAGTAACCGGCTACCATGGATACTCCATCGGCAAAGGCTTCGATCATGGATGTGATCCAGGTGAGGGGCACTATACAGTCGGCATCGGTGGTGAGGATGACCTCTCCGCTGGAGGCGGCTATCGCTTGCTTGAGCGCGTTTTTCTTGGGAGAAAGCACTTTGTCCCGGCCGGGAATGCTTAAATAGAGCAGCTTGACGCCAAGATCCATGTGTCTGGCCACAAGCTCCGCGGTGTCATCTTCCGACGCATCGTCGGCAATTATGATCTCATACAGATCCAGCGGGTAATCCTGATTGACCAGCGCGGTCAGCAAGGTAGGAAGATTCCTACCTTCATTGCGGGTAACAACGATCACCGAGACCGAACGCTTGCGGTAGTTTTTTACTGGAGTGTAATTCTTGTAGCCAAACCAGAAACGGATGCAAAAAACGATATAGGTGACAAAGCCAGAGCCTGTCAAACAGCAGAGAATCACAAAGAGTACATCGCGCAGCAAAATATCAGGCCCCTATTCGAAACTGTCTTGATAACCCCAACTGGTTGGGTAGAAGTTGTATCTGAGAGTGTCTCTAACAGTTGGGGGCACCTCGCCTTCGATGAAGATTTCCGGTATTCCTCCAGAGGAAACAACATGGCCAGTGCGGGGATTGATGTTCTTCTGCACAATTCCTTCTGGTTCGCTGAATGAATAGCGGGAATCACCTGCGGCGGGTGTGCGTCCGCGGTTGTCCAGCCTGATCGCCTTGGTCATAATGGGACCCCAGATGCTCACTGCTGTGGCAGAGCCAGTTTTAACCTTTGTGTTGTCAAATCCCATCCAGATACCAAGCGTAAAAGCCTTGTTAAAACCGATGAACCAGGAATCGTTGTAGTTGTCGGTGGTGCCTGTCTTGCCGGCATTTTGCCAGTAATAGCCGTTGCGTGAGCTAGCGCCAGTGCCCGAACTGGCAACGGTTTGCAGCATGCTGGTCATTATATAGGCCACCTGAGGGGAACATACCTTGGTTCTGGTGGTACCGATTCTTTCCAGAACATGGCCTTTCATATCTTCCACTTTGGTGATGAAAACTGGTGTAACCCGGGTACCGCCATTGGGAAAGGCAGTGTAGCCCGAGATCAGGCTGATGGGAACCACTTCATGGCTACCCAAAGCCGCGGATAGATCATCAAGCTTGTTGCTATAGGGTCTGATACCAAATCGCCTGAACGCTTCGTTGACCGTGTTCAGCCCAATATCCGAGGCACACTTGACTGCCCAGATATTTACAGACCACTGTAAAGCTACACGCATCCTGATATAGCCGCGATAGGACATATTTGCGTTTTGGGGAGTCCACCTCGATTCTCCCGAACCAAAAGAAATGGGCGCGTCATTAATAACTGTGGCAGGTGTGTAGCCTTTTTCCACCGCCAGGGTGTAATATGTGGGCTTGATTGCCGATCCAGGCTGGCGCTTGGCTTGGGTCATGCGATTGAACTTATTGTGTTTGAAGCTTCTGCCACCAATCAATGCACGCACATACCCAGTCTTGTTTTCCATCAGCACCAATCCGCCCTGGATATACTTTGTGTCGATATTCACAGCTTCCTTGGGTACCTGTGAATACTTGTGGGTAAAGCCTCCGGAGTTTTCCACCCTGGTCAGATAGTTGTTCATTACCGAATCTGCAAAGGTGGACAGGTCGTTATCCAGGGTAGTGTAGATCTTAAGGCCGCCTTCAAACAAGCGTTCCGTGCCATACTTCTTTTCCAGGTAAAGCCTGATATACTCAATGAAGTAGTCTCTGGAAAAGCGGTTGCCGCCTGCCAGTTTAGGATTCACCGGTGTAGCGACCGCAGCGTTGTACTCGTCTTCAGTGATCTTCCTGGATTTATACATGCGGGTAAGCACCATGTCACGCCGCCGTTTGGCCTGTTCCGGATGCTTGTTTGGGTCATAATAGTTGGGCCTCTGGATCATGCCCACCAGCATGGCGGATTCCGCGATGGTCAGGTCCCTTGCGTGTTTGTCGAAATAATACAGGGAGGCAGTTTCCACGCCGTGGTTTTGTTCTCCCCAGAAAATCTTGTTAAAATATATCTCCAGAATCTCGTCTTTGGAGAAAGTGGCCTCAATCCGCATGGCGAGGATGATTTCCTTCATCTTGCGGGATATCTTTTTGTCCAGGGTGAGGAACATATTCCTGGCCATTTGTTGGGTAATGGTGCTGGCACCCTGGGAGAAATCCATGGTGATGATATCGACCAGCAGGGCTCTCACGTTACCGATTGGATCGATGCCAAAGTGGCTGTAAAACCTCTTGTCCTCGGTTACCAGCAAGGCGTCGATCAGATGGGGAGGCAGTTCCTTGAGTGACACCAGCTTGCGCTTTTCAAAGGCGAAAATCTAGATCATGCGTCCGTTGCGGTCGTACACCTCGCTGCCTGTGCGCAAAGTGTAATTGCGCAACTCGCTGGTGGGCGGCAGTTCATCCTGATAGTACCAAAAGGCACCGAGAAAGATACCAAACAACACGCAACAGGCTATACCTGTATATGTTAGCAACTTGTTCCAATTCTTGATCTTTTTAATTGCCATTCTCAAATCTCTGTAGTTGATACTTTGCCTGCACGGCCAACAGTATCCATGCAGTTACAAAACCGCTGATCAAAGCTAAAACCAGCAGGATTGGTGTCAACACAAAAACATCGGCCTGGGGCAACACAATGCTTTTTACAATCGATAGCTGGGCCAGATTGTGGGCGACCGCTCCCAGAACGCTGACGCCAAAAACGCTGAATCCCAGAGGCAGGCGGTCTGCAGCCCACATCACAAGCACAGCCACGAAGCCACCTCCCAGAGATAGCAGGGTACCCGGGCTAAGCAGGGTAAAGGTGGCTATTCCGCCCACCAAAGACTTGGTGACATTGACAATCACAGCGTTCAGAACCTGCTTGCGCTGTACCAGATAGAGGATCACGACGTTGGACAAGCCTATGCGGATAAAGGGCAGGGGCAGCAAACGCATGATCAGGTTTTCCGCTATCTGGACACTGCAAGCTGTGGCGGTGAGAAAAGCAAGCACGAGCAAGGCTTTGTTGAAGGGTTGACTCAATGTGTGGCCCCCAGAAATTCCTGGATAAAAGAGTCCTTGTGGGAATACAGCTCAGCCACCGGACCGTAATACAAGCAGCTTCCCGCTTCCAGAAAAAGCACCATGTTACCGATCTCTACAAGATTTCTGATATCGTGGGTGATGGTGATTGTCGTGGCCTGGGCAGAGCGGATGATCTGGGTGATGTAAAAGAGCACTTCTTTGGCGGTGATAGGGTCTAAACCAGAAACAGGCTCGTCGAAGATGATATAGCGAGGCTCATAGACCAAGGCACGGGCTATGCCCACCCTCTTTCTCATGCCTCCGCTCAATTCGGAGGGGAACTTATCCAAAGTATCTTCCAAACCCACAATCGCCAGGCTGCGGGTGGCCAGATCCAAGGCTCTGGCATAGTCCTTTTCCCCCCGCTCAAAGAGGGGGAGGGTAACATTTTGAAACACTGTGAAGGAATCCAGCAGGGCGGCGTTTTGAAACACCATGGCAAACTCATGCTTCAGCTCAGCGTTGGAGAGATTGCGCTCCGCGTAAACATCCCTGCCATCGACCGTAACCGAACCTGAATCGGGGACATTGAGCCCCATAAGAGTTTTGATCAAAACGGTCTTACCCGACCCGCTGCGGCCGAGTATGATCAGATTGTCAGTATCTTCCAGAGTGAAACTGATGTCTTTAAGGACAGCCCGCCCGCCAAGACTCAGACTGAGATTATCTGCTTTTATCATGTTTCAGTTGCAGCAGCAGGAATCCCAGGAGCAGACCCGCACCATTGGCAGCAAAATCCCAAATTGTTACCTGCCTGCCGGGTATGAACCTTTGATGGGCTTCATCCAGAGCGGCTGTGGCGAGCAAGATAAGATACACCCAGGCAGCTTTTTTCCTGGACACTCCCCGAAGTTTCATGCTTTTGTTTACCAAGAGGGCGAGGATAAAATACACACCCGTATGCGCCAGCTTGTCCCAACCAAGGATGTTCACCGAAGGCAGTTTACTGGTTGGGATTGAGGACACGATCCAGATCGCAGCCCACCAACACAGAGTAGCCAGATAATAGTATACAGGTTTGATTTTCTTCATCAGTTCTGATATTCTCTGATTTCCCAGCTCATGGAGATGAGCCCTCTGTTGACTACCGCTTTCAGGGGGATCAGATCTTCGGAAATCCACAGCGTAAGTTTGCTGTCTTCCTTGAGCAGATTATGGGTGACCATATCTATATATGGCATCTTGGCAGGGGATTGCGGTTTGAAACGGAGTACATATTTGGTGCAACTGAACCTGCCTAAATTGGTGCGGATGCGTTCTCTGCCTTCTTTGCTCAATTGCGCCGTCCACAACTGGCCATTTCCATCCACGCTGTAGGCTCCCGGTTCTGCCTTGCCGCCAATCAGCATGGCGAGCAGGCTGAAGATGTCGCGCGTGCTGTCAGCAATGGCATAACTGGAACTCCGCTTGCCATTTTGCTGAGCAACCTTGGCATAATGGGCAAAGTGGAAATAGCTGACTTCCACCTGGTCGGAGAGCTTGGTTTGTTTGATCTTACGCTCATATTTGCGGGGCAGGAAGTTAGCATCGAACTCGCTGCGGTATTGGTTTTCCAAACTGGGAAAAAAAGCCGAGCTTACCTCGCTCACAGCCAAGGCTTCAATATATCCATCTGCAATTGAGCAACTGAGGCTAAGGTCAGCTATCTTGAGCCCAAGGGATTTGATATCGTAATCAAGAGACAATCCCGGCAAAAGGACTGCACAGATACACAACAGGGTGGCGCAAACCAGATTCTTACAACTCATTAGCCAACTTAATGACCTGCACCTGCTTTATACTCTTTCCATCGCTTTCAAGGATCCGAAACTCGAGGAGTTCATCCATGCGATGTACTTCCCCGGTTGCCGGCACATGATTGAACTGCGACAACAGATACTCAGCCAGGTTATCGTATTCCTCAGGGTCGATGTCAATGGAAAATTCCTCATTCAACTGGCGGATATTAACACTTCCGCTCAGGATATAGGAACCATCTTCCTGACGCACCAACTCTGGCATCTCTTCATGATCGTGTTCGTCATGGATTTCGCCCACGATCTCTTCCAGAATATCTTCCAGGGATATGATACCAGATGTCCCGCCATATTCATCAACCACAACGGCAAGCTGCATTTTCTTGATCTTGAATTGATTGAGCAGGGACTGAACTTTCATGTTCTCCGTCACGAACCAGGCTGGCCGCATGAACTCAGTGATGCTGTTCTTTTCGGGATACATCAGGAGGTCTTTGACATACACGATGCCGATGATGTCATCGATGGTTTCCCGGTAAACCGGAATTCTGGAGTATCCAGTAGCCAGGATCAGGTCGCGCAGCTCTTCCAGGCTTTGTTTTTCCTCGATGGCAGTAATCTTTACCCGGGGGGTGTAAATCTCGGTAAGTTCCGCTTCCCGGAAGCGAAATAAACCCACCAGAATCTTTTTCTCGTGCTCTTCCAGGCTATTGCGCGAACTCTCGCTCTGGATCAGGTTATGGAACTCTTCAGTGGTAAAATGCTTGCCCAGATGTTTGTCTTCCAATTGCTTTTTCGAAAGCAGCAAACTGAAGCGGTCCACCAGCCACACCAGAGGATGCAATATATAGCTGATGACCTGCAGAGGGAGGCTTGCCAGGTTGGCAAAGCTAATAGCGGTTGCCATAGCGATCAGTTTGGGCAGTATTTCTCCAAAGATCAGCACCACCGATGTGGTGATTATCACTTGCAGGGTTACCACGGAGGAAAGGTTCCAGTTGTTCCTGTCGGCTATTCCTATGGCGATCAGGGTTGCCAGCGAGGAAATACCCATGTTCACGAAGGTATTGCCAAAGAGAATGGTAACAAGCAATTGTCTCGGTTTGCCCAGCAGGGAAAGAATCCTGCGGGACTGTGCTGTATTTTTATTTTCCAGTTTTTTTAAATATATTCTGGAGAGTGAAAAAAACGCTGTTTCCGAACCTGAAAAAAAGGCGGATAACAGCAACAATATAATCAGTATAAACGCTGAGCCGTCGTCCAAAACTTACTCACCTTGTATAATTTTATTGTAATGAAACTCTTTATCCTGCATCTTCTTGCGATCATTCTGGCGAAGGTGGTCGTAACCAAAGACATGCAGCAATCCGTGGATAAATACCTTCACCAGTTCCCATTCGAAACTCTTTTTTCCCTTCTGCCTGTCAATCTGATTTGTGTCAATGATAATATCGTGACTGGGGGTAATGGAGGGGGGCAGAGAGGGATCCTGGCTGCCTTGGGAGCTAAAGCTCAAAACATCGGTGACCGACTCGCTGCCCCTGTAGATTCGGTTGAATTCTTTCATTTCCCGATCCGTGCAGAGTACGAGATTCAGCTCAAATCCCTGGCGCGGGGATTCACCTTGGCAGACCGATAGAAAACATCTTTCCAAGAGCTGTTCATCTACCTCGCTTTCGCTTTTGTTGATCAGGTTGAATTGGCAATCTGTCATGGACTTTTGATTTCGGGATAATCCAGACGCTTGCGGTAAATGCTTTCCAAAACAGGTATCATCGCTTCCTTGGCCAGTTCCAGTTCTTTGAAAGTGATGGGCGCTTCCCGCAGCTGGCCCTCTCCGATCATGCGCTGGATAGTTGTATCGATAATCTGAACGATATCTTCTTCGTTGCTGAGTTGTTTGGCTTTGGTGGTCGATTCCACGATATCAGCCAGCATCACCAGCACCGCTTCCTTGCTCTGGGGCAGGGGGCCGGGGTACTGAAACTGGGCCTTGTCCACTTCTTCCCCTTCATGCTGGGCTTCTTCTAAAAAATAGCGGATGCAACTGGTGCCATGGTGTTGGACTATGATGTCGATAACAGGTTTGGGGATTTCGTATTTTGTAGCCAGCGTAACACCTTCCTTCACATGATTGCGGATCATGTGCGCGCTTTCCTGGGCAGTGAATTGCTGGTGGACCTCGGAGGAGTCTTCGTTGTTTTCTGTAAAAATTTCAGTATTCACTATCTTACCGACATCGTGATAGTAGCTGCCTACTCTGGCAAGAAGGGGATTGGCTCCAATCGCCTCGGCAGCCCGTTCTGCCAGATTGCCCACAATCAGGGAGTGGTGATAGGTGCCTTCGGCAGTGGTTGCCAATTTCTTAAGTAAAGGATGGCCAAAATCCAGGAGCTCCAACAGCACCTGTTTGGTAGCCCTGTTCCACCTCTTTTCAAAAAACGCCACTATAGCCGCAGCACCTAGCACAGACAGTATCGAGGACAACACAAGGTAACCCAGGCTGCGCGCCAAGGTGTTGGCATTGCTTCCCAAATGCATACCTGTGGCAACAGAGACCAAAGCCAGAGAGCAAATTAGATAGACCCAGATTCGCAGATATTCATGATGAGGGCGCTGCACCCTGATCATCACTAATAAAATGAATGATGATAGAAACAAAACGGTGGCTCCCTTCACATCCCAGTTGATAAATGGCAAAATCAGCAACAACGAGCTTAGGCAAAAGGTCAGAGCAAAATTGAAGCCCAGAAGCAAAGCTGCCGCAATGCAAAGCATGGCAAAGGGAATCAGGCTGCTTTCCAAGCCGAGCAAATTACAAAGCAATGCCAGCAACACACTCAGAATCAGTCCCAGTGCCAGAGTAATAAAACTGGGGCCGGATTCCTTGGGTCGCAGCTCGCTGTTCTGATAGTGATAGGTAAAGGCGAAGAGGATCGCAAACACATAGAGCAGTAGTCCCGTAAAACCTAACAACTGGCGCACAGGGGATTTCCTGATATCCCTGCTTTTATACTCTTCGGTCAGCGACCTTAAGGCATTCAGGTCTTTGCTGTTTATCCTGTCGCCTTTGCGGATGATCTTTTCGTCTTTAAGTATCTCTCCTGAACTGACAGGTACGGAAGCGATGGCTTCGGTGGCCATTTCTTCATATCTGGCCTGGTCTATCAGCAGATTTGGCTTCAGGATCAGGGAGACATTGTTGCGGACCAGATTAACCGTCCAGGAATCGCTCAGGCTACCTGCCAGCTTCCGTTTGGCTTGTTCCAACTGGTAGAATCTGGAAAGGCTTTGCCTGGAGAGGTCGTTGCCGGTTACTAACTGGATATGGTCAGTATAGATTGCGCTGTAAACACCGGTGCGATAGATTTCGCTCACGGCTTCTTTAATGGCTGTGTGGGCGGATGCCAGACGCGCGGGACTGGTAACCAGTTTCAAGGATGTCTCGTCCAGCAGATACCCGGATTTTTGGACCTTGTCGCGCAAGGCACGGATATTCCCATCTTCCGCGGCTGTGTATAGCATATCGAATAGCTCATCGATGTTGCGGTGGGCTGCGAAAAGTATATCCATATCCAGATAATAAGGCTTCTCAAGTTTGTCCAGAGCTTGCTTTTGATCCTGCTCGAGCTGTTCCTCACTTTTCAATATAGGGAAATCGAAGGGGGCGTGCAGTTCAAAATCCGCCACCTGTCCCAGGTTTACCCTGTATTCCGGATAACTTGCCTTGCCTGCCACCGAGTATTGGTACAATCCCACGATGCACAGTGAGGCAATTATTATTATCAACAAGTATTTTGAGTTCATGGCGTTAGGCTATTTTCACCCCATTTGTTGTCAAGCAGCATTCTTCTTCCCAGACAGCGGAACAGGCTGGGAAATTTGTCAAAAATGTTCTTCATTAATACAAACCCCGGCATCGGGGATACCGTCTTTCCGTGATATGTATCGTTTTGGGCTGCATAGCGTTACGGCATGCTCCTTAGGTCATCCCTAACCAGGTTAAGGATGACTAAGGGTAGAGTCAAGGCAATGCCCTTTTTGGAAACGATATCTTTATACGCAGAAAATGGGGGCAAAGAGACTGCCTGTCGGGTAACAAAAGCCACATTCATTTGGAAACAGGCCAGCAACCCTGTGGAGACATCAGAGACGCTCTCTGCACAGGCTTTCTCAATGGGCATCGCCAAGGCAGGCATTGTAGAGTTCGCGAACATCTTTGATTTTGGACACCTTGTTACGCTGCCTGGTTTTGGCATGGCCCGAAACAAAAACTCTATCGTAACCCAGTTTGACAGCTTCGTTGATCCTCTGCTCCAACTGGGGGACTGGCCTGATCTCTCCGTTGAGGCCCACCTCGCCGATGAATACTGCTTTGTCCGGTAGGGGCCTGTCTTTCAGGCTGGAGATGATGGCGGCCAGGATGGCCAGATCGAGGCTGGGGTCGGAACTGCGGATACCACCCGCCAGGTTGATGAAGACATCGCTGGAGCGCAGATACATGGCAAGGTTTTTTTCCAGGATGGCCAGCAGGATAGCCAGCTTTTTTTGTTCCAAGCCCACCACCACCCGTTGGGGTGTGCCGTAGTTTGAGCTTGTAGCCAGCGATTGCACCTCAACAATAAAGGAACGCGAGCCCTCCACCACACAACCTATCGAGGTGCCAATATGCAAAGCTTCGTCCGAAAGGAAGATGTGGTTGGGATTGGGCACCGGGATCAATCCTTGGGAGGTCATCTCGAATATACCGATCTCGTTGGTGGAACCAAAGCGGTTCTTGACCGCCCTCAGGATCTTGTATTGGCCTTTGAGCTCGCCTTCGAAATAGAGGACCGTATCCACAATGTGTTCGATAATCTTGGGGCCAGCCACAAAACCTTCCTTGGTCACATGGCCAACCATAAAAACAGGTATATTGAGCGTTTTGGCGCATCGCATCAAGCGGTTGCAGGTTTCCCTTAGCTGGGTGATGCTGCCGGGTATCGAATCCAGGCTGGGCAGGCTCACAGATTGGATGGAATCCACTATCAGGATATCGGGCTGGCTTTCCTCAACGGCATCGATCACATGCTCCGCGTCGTTGGTGCAGAGCAGCCAGATGTTTTCACTGTCCACACCCAGCCTGGCGCTGCGGAGGCTGATCTGTTCCGGGCTTTCTTCGCCTGACACATAAAGCACTTTTTTGCCTTGAGCACCCATCCATTGCGATAGCTGCATCATCAGAGTGGATTTGCCGATGCCGGGCTCGCCGCCTATCAACACCAGCATGCCACTCACAATCCCGCCCCCGATTACCAGGTCAAACTCACCGATCTGGGTGGGTATCCTGGATATGGGTGGATTCTTGATGTCCTTCATTCTTTCAGGTTTGGGCGCGCGATGGTCAGGGCTTCCGCCTTTGCTGGCTTTGCCGGTGACCCGGGTACTTTCCTTGAGAGTAGCCCAACTGCCGCAGGATGGGCACTTCCCACTCCATTTGGAGGTCTCGAATCCACAATCTGAACAAAAAAAAGTATTAGCCATGTTCTCTCCCGTATCAGGTTACAGTCTTTTTGAATCGTCAAAAAGGGCAAGAAGTTTTTTCTGGAAGAATGGTGTTCTTTTTCCCTTCTGGCTTTATCCCGAAAAAACATCAGAATTTGGAAAGTTTTCCTTGCATTTCGTAAAACACTCATTATTATAATAATCAGAGGTCGTGAAAATATGAATAAGAATATAGTTGTTTTTGGAACGCCAACCTGTTCTTGGTGTACCAAAGTAAAGGATTACTTAAAATCTAAAGGATATCAATATAAATACGTGGATGTTTCCCAGGATGCCAGGGCTCTCGATGTTATGCAGAGAAAGACTGGTCAGATGGGCGTGCCACAGATTTGGATAAACAATACGGCGGTTGTCGGTTTTGACAGAGTTAAGATCGACCAGCTGTTACAAAGAAAATAGAAAGGAGAGAAAAATGAAAGTGACTGCTGAAAACTTTCACGGTCTTATCACGCGTCTGCAGGTAGTGCTCAGCGAGATCGACTATGCGCAAAAAGCTTGTCTTCAAGCTGGTAAGATGGAGTGCCAATTGCTAAACCATCTGTTCAAGGTAAAAACACCTGTTAACATGAATGAATTGGCCAAGGTGCTCAACGTTTCCCACAGCCGCATCACCCGGATCATGGATAATCTGGTGAGCAAAAAACTGGTTCTGCGCAAGCCGTCTGAGAAAGACCGCAGGTGTTGGTTTGCCATCATTACCGATAAAGGTAAGAAACTGGCTGAAAACAGCCAGCAGACTGTTGTGGATCAGCAAAAAAAGATTTTGGCGCGGATCCCGGAAAAAGACATCGAAGGCGTTTACAAGGCGCTGAAGACCTATGTCGATAAGTATGAAGAGGTGCTGAAAGCCACCCTAGTGGAGCTTTGATGAGCAGCAAGACCTCTGCCACATGGGTTGGGGGTCTGGCTTTCGACGCAGAAATCAACGGCCACCATCTGATAATGGATGCCGATAGGGACTTTGGCGGCGAAAATCGGGGACCCAGGCCCAAACCGCTTTTACTCGCGGCCCTTAGTGGTTGCTCCGGGATGGATGTTGTGTCCATGCTGGAAAAGATGAGAGTGGAAGGATTTACCCTGAGGATCGACACTGAAGCCGATTCCACTTTCGAGCATCCGGTTACTTATCACACTATCAGATTCAATTTTCACTTTGAAGGCGGTGATCTGCCCCCAGAAAAGCTCGTAAAGGCTGTAACCCTTTCCACGCAAAAGTATTGCGGCGTTCACGCAATGCTGCAGAAATCCGCGCGGATTATTGTTAAGATATTCATAAATAACCAGGAGATAGAACAGTGAGATACTTACTGATAGTGATAATGATTTCTGTTGTTGCGCTTTTGGGCTGCACACAGCAGGAAATAGAAGTGACCGATGAGCAGCAAGAAGTTACGGAGCAAGCGGCCGAGACCACAGAACAAGCTGGCGAAGCCTCTTCCTACCAGCCGGGAACCTGGATCACAGATTATAACCAGGCCCTGCAGCATGCCAGGAAACTCGAGCGTCCGGTGCTTGTCAATTTCACCGGCTCTGATTGGTGCATCTGGTGCAAACGCCTGAGTGGCGAGGTCTTCGAGAAAGAAGCCTTTCTGAAATTTGCCGGCGACAACTTCGTGCTGTTGAAGGTCGATTTCCCTCAGAAAACCAAGCTTCCACAGGAAGTCCAAAAAGCCAACCAGGCTTTGGCTGAAAAGTATGGAATCCAAGGGTTTCCCACCATCGTGCTGATAGATGACAAGGGTGAAGAAATCACCCGCACCGGATATCAGGAGGGTGGCGCGGAAGGATATGTGAAACACCTGAAGGAACTGCTGGGGATGAAGTAAGCCCGAGACAGAAACAGATTAAAGCTAACCGCTGGGTTCATGCAATGAGCGCAGCGGTTTTTTTATACTATTTCGTTTGCATTATTACAACTGGATCTCTTTTACACAATTTCACCTATCCAGCTTTCCAAGGCCTGATCGTAGCACCTATATATAATGGAGGAGGATGGCCCTCATTTGCATCCCGCCCTCTGGCGTTAGTCATCCGTAGGTCAACCTTATAATTTATAAGGATGACCTAAGGATGATGGTCTCAGATACAGTAGCAGCAAAGGAGGGCGCTATGAAGGATATTGCAGAATTTACCGGTTTATTTATGCGGTTGTCAAGGAATTGATGCCGGTTGTTTCCAGACTGGCTGGTTGTTTTAAAAGACTGGATCACGGGTCAAGCATGCGCTTGCCCGTGATGACACGGTTTTGGGGTTTGGTGGGGCTTGTTTTGGGCTGCGTCCACCATCAACACGGCACCACGAGAGTCTATCTGGGGCTCCTTTCCACCATTTCACCTTTCCACGGATATCAAAAGAGAATATCAGACTACAAATAGCATAGAATAGCTTGATGAAAGCGAATTGGTATTAGCACACAAAATAAAAACCGGAACAGACGTTCCGGTTTTATTATCTGACTCGATCTTAATTACAGATAGCGTTTCACAACCTCGATCACTTCAGGCAGGTCCATGCCGATGGACTGGAGGTGTTCAATGGTGGGAATGCCCTCTGGAGTCCAGCCTTTGCGTTTGTACACGGCGTCGATCAGTTGTTGATACTGGTCTTCGCGGTATTCGCGCAGCAAGCTCATCTTTTCCGCTGTGGGTTTGCCGGCAGGATCGATTCCTTGTTTGCTCTGCAACAGCGAATCGTAACGTTCCTGGCGGGAGAGGTATTCTTCCTCGGTAACAGGTCCCACGGCGCGATAGGGCGGAATGTCATCGCTGCGGCGGCCCTTGCCCATCCTCATGCAAAAGACCTTTTGGAAATTATAAACCCGTTCGGACTGGCGGATCAGTTCATGTTTATCCATCGGTTTGCCTGTGATGGCTTTATAGATGTCCACATAGTTCTGCACGTGTTCCGGAACCTTGGCTGGTTCGTCCGTCTCCGCGTTGTTGGCTGGTTCAATGTCGTTCCAGGGCAGTTTGCAAAGGCCTTGCAAGCCAAACCAGGTGCGGAACATGGGGAAGTAGTGCAGCGCTTCGGCTTTGTCTTCAAAGGTAGGGATGCGATTGTTGACCATGTCCATGAAGATCAGCCAGGCTTCGTCATGCTGTGGCCCCTTGAGGGCAAATGTGTAGCCGCCCTGCTGAGCCAGCGATTCCTTGGACAGGTATTGCGAAAACTCCAGGCCCTTGGCTTCCATGCCAATGTCTTGCAAAAGCTTGGGATCGGCGTTGTAATTGCGGGCAAAGACCTCTTTCATCCTTTTCACGCCCTGTCCAACGATCACGCCAAAACCTTCTCCACGAGCCATTTGATGGATCAGTTCAAACACGCCGTCGGCATTGCCCCAGGTCAGGTCGATTCCTCCTGTGCGTTCTTTGTTCAGGATTCCATACTCATAGCATTCCATGGCAAGGCGCAGCTTGTTCCGAATGAGATCGTGTCGATGCCGTAGGTGTCGCAATAGAAATTGAGTTCGACCACGTCCTTGGGATCCCAGATGCAAAGGTTGGAGCCGCAGCCGCCCACAGTCTCGTATTCAGGCCCATCCACGGATACAGTCTGGCCTTTGTAAGGGCCGGTACGGGGGACAAAACCATCCACCGCTTTGCAGCAGGAAAGCGAGCAGCCAAACCAGCAACCGTCAGGAAGGCCCTGGGTGAAAAGCTTCTTAAACTCCCCTGATGACAGACTGCTGGCCTCGTCCGACTGGCCATACTTGAAATTCTTGACCGGCAGGAGGTCGTAATCGTTCATGATCTCCACCAGATGGGCCGTTCCCACTTCGCGCATACGGCACTGGGTGGCGTCTCCCTCTTCTATTTCTTTGTGGAGTTTGAGACCGGTTTTTTGCAATGTTTCCAAGTCCACTGGATTGTTGGTATCCCCTTTCAGTCCGGAGTATTTTACAACCAGGGCTTTCAATTTCTTGTCTCTCAACACGGTGCCAGTTCCGCCCCTGCCAGCCTGTTTGAGGCGTGCAACTTTGCGGCGCTTGTCCCAGAAAGAAAAGTTCAGGCATGAAATCAGCACATTTTCAGCGCCCTGACCTGCCGAAACTACCGACACAAACTGCCGTTTATCCGGGTTTTCGGCAAACTCGTTGATCAGGTTTTCTGCCAGGATATGGCTGTTGGTCTCTTTATCAGGCGCGCTCATTATCTTAACCTTGCCAGCGTCTCCATCGATGTAAACGATCACTTCCTCGTCTGCCTTGCCCTGAATCTCAATGGCATCCCAGCCAGAGAATTTGGCGTAGGGGCCAAAATGGCCTCCCACGTTGCAATCCACAGGTATGCCGGTCAGGGGTGAGATGGTGGTGACGATGGACTTCCCGCTGCCGGGGTAGCTGGTGTTGCCGCACAAGGGGCCAAAGGCGATGCAGAGTTCGTTTTCGGGATCGTTCCACTTGGTGTCGTCCTTCACGCCATGCCACATTAGATAGAGGTCGAAACCTTTGCCGCCCACAAACTTGTCTATCATCATGTCCGACACTGGTTTGGATTCTATTTTCTTGCCGCCAAGGTCGATGTAGAGGGTTCTTCTGTTGTAGCCTTTGATAACGGGTTTCAATTCATAGCTGAATTCAGCCAGTATTCTGCGGTCTGTCATATTTAACTCTCCTTGTTTTCTTCAATGCGGATGGCGTCCGCGGGGCAGGTCTTGGTGCATGCGCCGCAGGCGACGCATTTGAAGGGGGTGATTGCGCCAATGGTGCGGAACATTGATCCGGTGGGGCAGGCAGCTATGCACATGTAGCAGCCGATGCAAAGAGCTTGGTTGACCATCACCACCCCCTGGCTGTTGATGCTCAGCGCCAGTGTGGGGCAGCTTTGCACACAGATTCCGCACTGGGTGCAGGCGTTCATCCGGGGTTGTGAGTCGGTCTCGGTGATGCGGATCCTCGACTTTTCGGGATCGTCAACCTTGAAATACAGGTTTGAACACGCGCTCTCGCACACATGGCAGGCGACGCAGTTTTCTGGATAGGTCTTCAGCGACTTCATCATCATCTCCTGTTTCTGTCGTTAAAACCATTTATATTAGGATATCCGAAACAGTCAACTGAATTCTCTGCTTCAGACATCAGGCTTGCATACAAGGTCAGCTTTGCAGTTCTTCCGTGATGCGGTCTATGATGCTTTGGCTGCTCAATCCAGCCCAATTATACAGGTCTTCGGAAGAACCTGAACGGGGATATTCCGGGATGCCGATTTTCACCAGGCGGCAACAAAGGTTTTCTTCGCCGATCCGGTCGGCCAGGATTGCTCCCAGGCCGCTGTTGACATTGTGGTCTTCGATGCTGAACACGATCTTGTTGCGGGCGGCGGTTTCCAGGGTTTCCCTGTCGATTGCCAGGGGGCAGGAAACGTAGATCAGTTGCAGATAGATTCCCTGTTCGCGGAGCTTGTCAACCGCTTTGACCGCCTTTCCGACCGGGGTGCCGGTCACGAAGATGCTGCCCATGTTTCCCACTCTCAGGATATCCTCTTTGCCATAGTCGAAGGTGTAATTCAGCCCGTAGAACGGAACGCCATCCTCTCCCTTGATGATTGGCACTTTGGAGCGTCCCATGGTCACCATGTAGTTGCCAGAGCGGTTTATCAGCCAGCGGATTACACTGTCGGTCTGGTTCGGATCGGCGGGGCAGATCAGGCGATAGCTGTAAAGGTTGCGCATCAAACCGATGTAGTCGATGCAATGGTGTGTTTTTCCGTCTTCTCCCACATCGATGCCGACATGGGTGAGCACCACCTTGAGATTGGTGTGGTTTATATCGTTAAGCCTTTGAGCGTTATACACTTCATCCAGGCCGAACATGCCAAAGTCAGACCAGAAGGTCTGGATGCCGCTGGCGGAAAGCGCGCCGCTTAATACGGCGGCGTTTTGTTCCATGATGCCCGACTGGATGAACCTGTGGGGCATGAGTTTGGCAAATTCGCCTGTTTTCACGCTGGATTGCAGGTCGCAGTCCACCACAACTATCGGGGTCGCTTTGTCCTGGTTGGTCTTGGCCAGATCGGCGATCGCGTTGCCCCAGGCGCTGCGGTTGTCGGTTTCTTTTTCGTAACGCAGCGGGCGTCCGGGCTCAAGGTCTGTCTTCAGTTCAAAGTGTTTCAGGTCAACAGCCTGGGTGGGCGCCTTGAATGCCGCCCTGAGCTTCTTGTATTCACCCAAACGGTTGCTTGCCCCAAGTATTTTCAGGGCATCGGCGAGCTGTTCTTCCGACAGGGCGGAACCATGGTATTTTGCCTGGTTTTCCATGAAAGGAACGCCCTTTCCCATCACAGTGTGAGCCAGGATCATCACCGGCACGGAGCTGTTTTTGCTGCTTTCCAGGGCGGAAAAGATCTGGCTGAAATCGTGTCCGTCGATCTCCAGCACCTGCCATCCGTCGGATTCCCAGTTGGCGCGTATGTTTTGTGGCATCACGTCTTTGATGTCACCGCTGATCTGCAAGCCGTTGTAATCGACGATCGCGCAGAGGTTGTTCAGTCCATATTTCAAGGCAAAGCAGCGGGCTTCAGATATCTGCCCCTTCTGCTGTTCGCCGTCGCCCATCATCACATATACCCGGTAGGGAATGGAGTTGATCTTGGAAGCCAGCGCCATGCCTGCTCCGGCGGAGAGCCCCTGCCCCAGGTTGCCGCTGGACCACTCAACGCCCGGAACCTCGCGCTCGATATGGCCTTCAAAGATGCTGCCCCAGAGCCTGAACTGCGACACGGCTTTGTCCAGGGAAAAGTAGCCGTTGAGCGCCAGGGCGGAATACACGGCAGGCGAGATGTGCCCATTGCTCACCACTATCCTGTCGCGGTCGGGCAGTTGGGGGTGTTTGGGGTCGTGGCGCGCCACCGCGTAGAGAGCCAGCAACAGGTCGATGGACGACATTGAGCCGCCAGGATGACCGGACGCGGCCAGGGTGGTCATGCTCAGGATCGCGGCGCGTGCTTGCTTGGAAAGGTTGGTCAGCTCTGCCGTGAGTTTCTGTGATTTCATCATTTACCTCGAAATAATCACTGTAAATAAGTTCCCCTTCACCTTGCCCTGAGACATGATGAAGGGGTAAATTGTGGTGGAGCATAGCGGGATCGAACCGCTGACCTCATGACTGCCAGTCATGCGCTCTCCCAGCTGAGCTAATGCCCCACAATCGGAAAACTTGTGTGACCAATCTTTCTATCGCTATTATTCTGTCAAGTCAAAACTACTGGATTTCTTTCAAACCAAGCGGGTGAATTGGGTATAAAGTCTTACCAAAAAATGCAAATCGTCTCACTGAAAATAGCAAGCGGAGAAAAAGGGGCTGCCGAAGTCCGTTCGGCAGAGGCAATGCAGTTGCCTGTTCGGAAGAAACCTCCGGCCTCTGTGGCAAACGGATTTTGCCACCCCCTGGGCTGCCGAAAAGCCCTGAAACTTTTTCCTGAGATTGGACCATTGGTATATCACGTTTCCAAAACGGCACGCAACCGGACAATGGAATACCCGCTTCTTTCCGCCCTCATACATTGATCGCTGATCGACCATTGATTGATCGCCGGGCAATCGCCGCGCTGAAAATCAATCGGCGTTCAACAAGCGGTCAATGGGACATGAGATCAGGAGGGAGTTTAGGCAGCTTTTAATACTTGCGTTCCAGAACATAATATGCCAAAATACCTGCTTTTCCTTCATAGCTCCGTCCCTTGCTGCTACAGCGTTTGGTGCCATCATCCTTAGGTCATCCCTCACCGGGTTAAGGATGACCCACGGAAAACAAAGACTTAGTACCCTCGCGCGCGCGAGGGCCAACAGGCTCCCATCCATATTCAGAGGGTGGATTGGGGCGGTCACTTTATCCGTCTGGCTTTTGTTTCTCCCGGACAGGATATGTGTCTTTCCCATCTGGATTTGCTTGGGGCAGATTCACCTTGACAAGAACCGCTCTTAAAATTTTTTGACGAGATTGCGGGGTGTAGCGCAGCCCGGTTAGCGCACTGGTTTTGGGAACCAGGAGTCGGAGGTTCGAATCCTCTCACCCCGACCAGTGTTTTTTCACCTTATAGTGGGCGCTTAGCTCAGCTGGAAGAGCGCATGCCTTACACGCATGATGTCGGGGGTTCGAGTCCCTTAGCGCCCACCATCTTTATTCAATTGATAAGCTTTGGAAGGATCATGAAGATAGCTGTAACTGGAGCGAACGGCTTTGTGGGAAGCAATTTGGTCTCTTTCCTCTGCGGAACGGGACATGAGGTGCGGGCTCTGGTGCGTTCCAATGCAGACCTCAGCGCCATTGATCCCCGGGCTGAACGCTTCGAGACAGACTACTACGATTCTTCCAGCTTCAATGCGGCATTGGCTGGTGTGGATATCCTCATTCATAACGCGGGCAAGACCAGAACCAACAGCTTTGAAGAGATGCTACAGGCTAATGTGGGAATCACCCGTAGGATTGTGGAGGCTTCCAACCGTGCCGCTGGCATGCAAAGACTGGTTTACATCAGTTCCCAGGCGGCATCCAAACCCTCTTCCGATGCCAGGGAGGTTAACGAGGATGAACCCAGCGCTCCGGTGACCTGGTATGGCCAGAGCAAGCTGCTGGCAGAGAAAATCATCAGGGCGGACGCGCGCGTTGCCTGGACCATCGTGCGCCCGGTTTCGGTCTATGGGGAGGGGGACAAAGACTTTCTGGAGCTGTTCAAGCTGCAAAACCTCGGCCTGAACGTCAGGATTGGCCGCCAGGACAAACTGATGAACCTGATCCATATAGGGGAGTTGTGCCAGTTCATCCAGTTGTGCCTCTCCAGCAAGGAAGCTGAAAACCAGGTCTTCTTCGCCTCCGACGGGCAGGTCTATTCCCAAGCCCAATTTTCTGAACTGGTCAGCTGTCTGCTGGGCAAGCCATCCCGGAGAATCACGATTCCCGTTCCCCTTGCCAGAGTCGTGTTTACGGGAGGTGATTTATTAGGCAGGCTCACGGGCAAGCCGCAGGTCGTAAACCTCCAGAAGATGCGGGAAATCCTTGCTGACAACTGGCTGTGCAGCATAGAGAAAGCCCGCAGGCTGCTTGGCTGGAAGCCCCAGGCAGACCTGGAGGGGAAACTCTCCGCGACACTTGACTGGTATAAAAGCAAAGGGTGCTTGTGAAGCGGCTGATACCTTTTCACCCTTTCACCTTTCCACCTTTCCACCTTGTATTGAAGCAAAAGGTGCTTGTGAAGCGGCTGATACTTATCATCCTGGCGGTAATGGCGGCCTTTGCCTCGCTGTCCGCCCAGGCTGAACCCCTGCGCTGGGGAGACGGTGTGTTGGAACTGCCAGAATTCTGGCACAAAACCTACGATCCGCCCCAGGTGCTGGCAAGGGTTATTCTGAATCCGGACAGCACCATGAGCCTGTTGCGCATCATGGACGGCAAAGATGAGCTGGTGCCTTACGTGGAGGACTTTCTCCAGCGCCAGGGCAAGGCTCCCGGGGACAGCCTCTTCTACAGCACCCGGGAACGTGACCTGCTGATCGCTATTTACCAACCTTTCACTCCGGATAGTGGCCTTAGCGGCCTGGAAGATGAAGAAGAGCCTGTCCGGCAGCTAACTTTCACCCGTGAGGATATCGACAACTGGATCGACAGGCAGCGAACCGGCACCAGCCTGCAACTGCCGGTATGGGATCCGGCGCGGATGTCGGTCTTTAACCGTCTGCCCGAACCTTATCGGTTTGGAGCTTTTTTCAGCGGGGAACGCGGCACTTACGACGCTTTGCGGATCAGAGGCTTCCGCCTGCCCCAAAGCCAGTTCGGGGGTATGTTCCATGCCAGTTTGTTCAACTGCCTATATCAGGATGAGGCCACTACCTTCCAGCAAAACTTCACGCAGGGAGCTTATCCCTATGAAGTCCCTCTCACCGATATCGGCGGCGGCCTGGGCGCCTTCGATCACCGCTATGCCCGCGGCTCGTTGCGCAAAAACCGCTTTATTGGTGTGGACAGCCTGCAGGTGGCTTTCGATTTCAACGTGCAAAACGGCCTTTGGGAAGAGCTCAATGGAGCCAATACCTCGCTGAAATCCTGGATCAGCGTCCCGCTTGGGAAAAGCTCGCTGGAGCTGGAATATGCAGACTGGGCCAGCGATGTATCCATGTTCCAGCTCGATCAGCACTACTGGCAAAAAACCAACTTCCTGATCGATCATCGCTACAAGCAGCTCTACGCGGCCTGGAATACACCCTGGCTGGACTTGGCCATGCTCAGGTCGCACGAAACTGCAAAGGCTAACCGCTTTATCCATACATTGGATAGCAAGACCACCCAACTCAGGGCCAGCCGCTCTTTGCAGGTGGGAGCTTTCCGCTCCATCCTGCTCTATGAACACCTGTGGCAGCAATCCGGTCAACCCCTTGCCTACGAAGATTTGGCGCGGGTCGAAATGAGCTTTACCCGTTCCGTCTTTAACACTGAAGTTCAGGCGGAATGTGAGGATTTTGACAGGCTGAAGCTGGATGGACAGCTTGCGCTGAATTGGCCTGCTGTATCGTCCGGACTGGCTGTCCGGCGTGTTTTCCGGTCTGGGCCCGCCCTTACGAAAGTGGCGGATATCTATAGCGAAGACGCTTTTCTCCCCCGTATCGACATCAGATGCAATCAGGATTTGGCGGCATTTATCTCCGTGAGGCCGGGCGGGGATTCCAGTGTCAATCTCTGGCTGGGGCAAAAGACGCTCCAAAACGCCGCCGATAGCTCCAGTACGGCTTTCCAGGTCTCAAAGGATGTCTGGTATGCCGCTTTGGGCAGCCGGATCAGGCTCGAGTGGAAACGCTACAACCTGAACTGGCGGATCAATCTCACGGCCCAGCACGGCGCGGATGGCTTGCGTGAAGCTCCCGCGGTCGCGTATGGCAGCTTTCTTAACATCCGCCGCGAACTGCTGCATGGCAACGCTTTATTCGCTGGTTTTTCCCTGCATGGGCACAGCAACTTTGTGAGCGCCACGCATCCGGTCTTTGAATCGGGAGTGGCGGCGCTGGCAGACATCTGGGCTGGATTCCAGATCACCCCGCGCTTTGAATTGACCGTCAGCCTCAAAAACATCTCCGACGGCAACCTCTGGGGTGTCTATCCGCTGCCCCGTTCCCTGCACGCGAACATCAGATGGTTCTACCTCAACTGATTGTGATTCATCTATATGCGATATAAGGCCATTATCTTCGATCTGGATGGCACCCTCATCGACTCGATGAGCCTCTGGCGCAAGGTTGACCGCGACTTTCTGCACAAGCGCGGCATCAGGGTGCCCCGCGACCTCTTCGACCATCTGCCCCAGGGCAATTCCTTCATCCAGACCGCGCAGTATTTCAAAGACCGCTTTTCGCTGCCTGAATCCGCGGAAAGCATCATGGGAGAATGGACGGAGATGGTGTCCTGGCACTACGGCAACGATGTGCCCCTCAAACCCGGGGTGAAACGGGTGGTGGAAAAGCTGAACTCCCTCGGGGTCGGGATCGGGCTGGGAACCAGCAACTCCTACGAACTGGCGCAAAAAGTCCTGTCGCAAAACGGTATCTGGGACTATTTCCAGGCTGTGGCAACCGGAGATATGAATCTTCTGGGCAAACCCTTTCCCGATATCTATCTGAAAGTGGCTGCGGATTTTGCCCTGGAACCAAACGACTGCGCGGTGGTGGAAGATACCCTCAGTGGGGTGCAGGCAGCCAAAGCAGCGGGTATGACGGCCATTGCCATCCATGATCCTGACAGCCTGGAACAGCATCCCCAGATCAAGGCCCTGGCAGACGCCTTTGTGCAAAACTTCAATGAATTGAGCGAGTTATTGGAAATATGAAAAACCCTGTTTATGTGATCATCGGCGCTTATGGAAGCGGAAAGAGCGAATACAGCATCCATCTGGCAAAAAGCCTCAACCAGTCCGGAGCAGATGTAGCCCTGGCAGACCTGGACGTGGTCAACCCCTACTTTCGCAGCCGGGACGTGCGGGAGGAATTTGCCGCCTTGGGTATCGAGGTTATCGCCCCGGAAGGGCAGTACAAGCATGCCGACCTGCCCATGATCTCGCCCCGGATCAAGGGAGCAATCGAGGATCAAGCCAGAACGGTAGTTCTGGACGTGGGCGGAGACCCAGCCGGCTGCCGCACCCTGGGGCGCTTTGTGGATGCCCTGGAGCAGCGGGGCTATAACATGCTTTTTGTGGTCAACACCTTCCGTCCTTTCACCAGTTCGGTGGAAGAGGTTCTGCGCATGAAGGCCGATCTGGAGTTCGCCTCCAAACTCAAGATTTCAGAGTTCGTCTGCAACAACAACCTGATGGAATACACAACCCCCGAGGTGGTGGAGCAGGGCATCAGCATCCTGGAAGAATGCTCGCGGCGCACCGGACTGCCTTTCAAGCGGTATCTGGTGCTGGATGCCTATCAGGATATCGTGCCGGATGGCCTCGGCGGCAAGCAGCGCCTGGTGATGTCCTACACCCTGAAAAAACCCTGGGAAGGCCTGGTGATGAAAGGGATTTGAGCCAAGCTATTGTATTCAGATACACCTTTTTACACAAACTAAGAAGACAAATACAGCATAAGTAGGTCTAATACTATTTCGCTTGCTTTGTTACAATTGGATCTCTTTTTTTCACCATTTTACCTATCCTCCTTTCCACGGCGTGATCGTAGCACCTATATATTATGGAGGGGGATTGCCCTCATTTGATTCCCGGGTTCCAGCTTGGGTCTTCCTGGGGTCAACCTTATAATTTATAAGGATGACCTAAGGATGATGGCACTAAAGCCAGTCGCAGCGAAGGAGGGCGGTATGAAGGATGTTGCGGAATGTACCGGTTTATTTATGCGGTTATCAAGGAATTGATGCCGGTCACTTTTTGACTGGGTGCTTGTTTTATACTGTTTAGCTGGTATAATACTCTATATACATCTACCTTGAGACCAATGATCCATCCACTCAAGGCTTTAAAACTACAACCGCCATCCTCCACGCATATCAGCAAAACCCGCCTTCTTCCGGGATAGTTCCTGCATGTTTCTGAGCTTGTGCCAACATCAGACATAGGCAAGCCTTCAATAATATTCAGGAAACAAGCATAAAAATTAAGATATATCTTGACAAGATATCAACATAATTAAGGATAGCATCAGATTTATTAAGGAGCTGCTCATGGACATGACTTCCTGCCCGATTTGTAAAGGGCACCTGCAGATCAGGGAGTATCACTGCCCGGCTTGCAAGGTAAGTTTTCAAGGCGAGTTCAGCTCGAGCTGGCTGAGCAACCTGAGTGCCACACAACTCGAGTTTGTGAGGCTGTTCGTGCTTTCCCAGGGCAATATCCGGGAGATGGAAAAGCGCCTGGGTATCTCGTATCCCACGGTGAAGAACCGTCTGGGGGAAATCATCAGGGAGATTTCCTGCGCAGCGGATCATGAAACAGATTTCTACGATATCTTCAGCGATCTGGAGCAGGGATTTATCAGTGTGGATGAAGCAATTAATCAGATTGAAGCAAGGAGAAAACAATGACGACACAGCAAGTTTATTTCGACTATGACTTTCCGGGGCTGAGCAGGGTCAGGATCATCAACAACATGCTGCCCCTGAACGTGGGCAAGTCTGAGAGTGGCAAGATCGAGATCAAAGCCGATCTGCCTGTTGATGAGCGCGATGCCCAGGTGGATTACGAAAGGTATTTCGATGTTACGTTCAAGGCGCCGGTGGCCACCATCGAACTGGAGGAAATACCAGAATTGGAATCAAGCTTCGCCCGCAAGGGCAGGCCAGAGGTTACGATCCTGCTGCCGAATATCGAACTGGCGGTGGTGGAATCCGAGAACCTTCCTCTTACATTCAGCGGGCTGGACTGCGCCCTCGAGGTGGAGAACGAGAATGGCCCCATAATGATCGACAACTGCACAGGCGACAAACAGATAGCAAACGAAAACGGGCCCATAGTGCTCAGCAAGTGCGAGGGTGAACTCAAGCTCTCGATGGAGAACGGGCCGGTTTCCGCGGAAGGGCTGAGCGGGCAGAGCCTCAAACTGGAATCGGAAAATGGCCCGACAAAGATTCGTTCCGCCTGTTTCAAAGAAGTCGCGCTCTCCAGCGAGAATGGGATGATCTACTACGAAAGCCTGCCCATAGATGAATCGGTTATGAACCTGTCCAGCGAGAACGGTAAGATTCATTTGGTGCTTCCCGAGGACTTTGACTTTGAACTTGAGGCGGAAACGGAACAAGGGTCGGTGAAATGCCGCCTGGATGCCGAGATGCGCGTTGAAGCCGGCAACTATGTGATCCGCCAGGGCGAGGGCAAAAACAAGATCAGGATCAGAACCGAGAATGGAGCGATCAAGATCGGCAGCGATGGATACATGAACCTGAGCTTCATCAGGCAAAAACTGGAGGAATTGAAGGATTCGATCCTGAACTCCAAAACCCTGGAAGATAAGATCAAGGCTCAGAAGATCGTGGCCACTGTGGTGGATGCCCTCAACAAAGCAGCCGACAGGATCACGGAAGCGCGCATCAAAGACAGCCTGATCTCCGCGGCGGACAAACTGAAAGAGCTGGTGGAAGGATTTGACGTGCAGGAGGCCAAGGACAAGGTGGTGAGCGGCGTGGAGAAGATCGGCGACGAGGTTTCCAACAGCCTGCGAGAACTCTTTATGAAGCTGAAATTCGCCAAAGACCACGGCTATAAATTCAAGAACCTCAACATTAAAAGGAAAGTTGAAGAGGCGATGGACTATTCTGGGCCGGGCGTTTTGAAAGAGTTCATTAAAAAAACGGTGGATTCCACCCTCGCCAAAGCCCAAGGCTGGGGTCTGAGCGACAGGGAAAAGCAGGAAGTGGCAGACCGCAGCCGCATGAAGATACTGGAGATGCTGGAAAGCGGCAAGATTTCCGCGGAGGAGGCGGAACGCCTTTTGAAGGCCATCGCAAAAGAATAAAACCTTGACAGAAACGTCGCTCAGCAAAAGTTGAGCGGCACCGGTCGGGATGTAGCGCAGTCCGGTTAGCGCGCTCGGTTCGGGACCGAGAAGTCGGAGGTTCGAATCCTCTCATCCCGACCATTTATTTTTCCATCAAAAGCAGGTGGTTCCCGCGAACCACACAAGGTATGCCGATGTCAGAAGAAAAGCATGGTTTCCGTTTTTATTTCAAGATCCTTTTTCCATACCTAAAAAAGGACCTGGCCCTGCTTGGATTCGGACTTTTTGCCATGCTGGTGACTTCAGCGTTGCAACTGCTTTATCCCCTTATCCTTGCTGAGATCGTGGACAAAAGCATTCCCCAGGGAGATGTGGCGCTTATGTATCGCTACGGCTTCCTGTTCATCGCCGCGGTGGTGTTTTCCGGCATCCTCTCCTATCTGCAATTGGTGCTGCTTTCCCGTCTGGGCATCAAGATCATTACCAAGTTCAAGGCCAGGGTTTTCAGCCATTTGCTCACCCTGCCGGTGGAATGGTTCAACAAACAGGTGGTTGGCGAGTTGATCGCGAGGGTGGAAAGCGACGCAGAGCGGGTCAAGGCCCTGTTTTCGGAGCTGTCCATCCGCATCCTCGGCAACGTTTTCTTTTTCCTTGGCGTGTTTCTGGTGATGTTTTTGCGGGAATGGAAGGTGACCATCTTCATCCTGCCCCTGATGCTGATTTCCATCGTGGCCAACTATTTCCTGATCAAGTATCTCTCCAGGTTCTACAGGCTGATCCGGGAAAAATATGCCCTGGTTTCCGGCAAGATAACTGATTACGTGCAAGGCATGCAGGTCATCCAGGCGCTCAACCAGCAACAGAAAGCCTATCTGGATCTGAAGGCCGCATCCACTGAAAAGTATCGGCTGGAAACCAGGACTTCCTTCACGGAATACGGATCGCAGAGCTTTTTCATATTTATCTTTGATTTGTTGTTTATCGTTTTGGTGATCCGCCTCACAGCTCCCAGAATTATCGCCGGAGTGGCCACTTTGGGCACCCTGATCGTCTTTGTGGACTATATCTACCGCCTGATCTGGCCTCTGATGCAAATCTCCGAAAACGTGATGCAAATCCAAAGGGCGTTCGTGTCGCTAAAGCGCATTCTGGAGCTGACCAGCCTGACCTCTGAAGAGGAAATCTTCACCGGCACCAGGTTGCCCAGCATGGAGGGCGAAATCCGTTTTGAAAACGTGTGGTTTGCTTACAAGGATGAGGATTGGGTGCTCAAGGATGTGTCCTTCACCATTCCCAAAGGGAAAAAGATTGCTCTGGTAGGCCCTTCCGGCAGCGGCAAGACCACCACCGTAAGCCTGCTCTGCGGTTTTTACCCCATCCAGAAAGGGCGCATCCTGATCGATGGAGTTCCCCTTTCCGAGATCGATTTCCGGGCCTGGCGCCGCAAGATTGGCCTGATTTTGCAGGATGTCTTCCTCTTCCCGGGCAGCATCCTGGAAAACGTGCGGGTTTACAACGATAACATCAGCGTGGAGAAAGTGAGTTCCGCCATCAACATCGTGCAACTGGATGAATTCATCAAGGGTCAAAACCTCGGTCTGGACAGCGAACTTGCCGAGCGGGGCCAAAACATCTCGCAGGGAGAGAAGCAATTGATCAGCTTTGCCCGTGCCCTGGCTTTTGATGCCGAAGTGATCGTGATGGACGAGGCCACAGCCTCGATCGACCCGCATACCGAAGCCAAAATCCAGCGCAGCATGGGCAACGTGTTTAAGGATAAAACTGCCGTTGTGGTGGCTCACAGGCTCACCTCCGTGCTGGATGCTGACGAGATTCTGTTCTTCTCTGAAGGGCAGATCATCCACAGGGGCACTCATCATCAATTGATACAGAATTCTCCTGAATACCAAAAACTGGTGGAACTGCAGTTTGTGAGTGGTGAAAATGCGGAACTATAAGCATATCAGATGGATTACGCGGGTCTGGATGACCCAGAAATGGTTCCTCCTGGTGATGCTCCTCTTCACTTTGGGCAGTTCCGCTGTGGCAATTGCCAATCCACTGCTCTTCCGCAAGCTGATTGACACGCTCAAAGACATCCTTTCAGCTTCCCAGGTGCCGTCAGACGCAATGCAAAGGGTGAACAGGGTAGTGTGGCTCTTTGTCGCATTGGGATTCGCGCAGTTTATCACCGGTTTTTACCCCGCCGTCAGAGGTTGGGTGAACATCCGCTTTGAAAACTACCTGCGCATGTTCTACTTCAAGTACATCGCCGGCAAGGATTACCGCTTTTTCCAAAAGTTTCGCACCGGTGACGTGGTGACCCGCCTCACCGATGATCTGAGCGACTATCCCAAGATCAGTTGGTTCCTTTGTTCGGGCATCTTCAGGGCGGTAAATTCCTTTTCCCTGATCCTGTTTTCCCTGGCCGTGATGTTTACCATCAACGTCAAGCTCACCCTGCTTTCCATCGCTCCGCTTCCCCTGATGATCGTGGTGTTCTATATCACCTCGGACAAGCTCTATAAAAACTTTGAGCGCAACCAGCAGGCGATCAGCAATATCAACAACCAGTTGGAGATGAGCTTTTCCGGCATCCGCATCGTGAAAGCCTTTGTGAGTGAGGAAAAGTATAACCGCTTCTTCGACCTCGCCCTGGCCAGGCGCTTCAAGACCGAGATGGGCGTGGTAAAGCTCAATGCTGTGCTGCACCTCATCTATGAATACATCGACTACTTTGCCCAGACCGGGGTGATTCTCTTTGGCGGCTACATGGCTGTGAAAGGGGAGATCAGCGTGGGCACCTTTTTCCTTTTCTACTCCTATCTCAGCATGATGATCTATCCCATCCTGGATCTGCCCCAGCTCTTCGTTTCCGGCAAGCAGGCCTTCGTGAACATCGACCGCCTGGAAGAAATGAAGGACTATCCCAGCTTCTACGACCAGTGGAAAGGGCAGGCCAGGCCCGAGGAGTTTGAGGAGCTTAGATTTGAGGATGTGAGCTTCACCTATCCGGACAAGACGGAGCCAGCCATCCGCGACTGCTCTTTTGATCTGAAAGCGGGGGAGAGGCTGCTGATTCTGGGCTCGACCGGCGCTGGCAAAAGCACCGTCGCCAACCTGATCCTGGGGCTCTTGCAGCCTTCTGAGGGAAGCATCCTTCTGAACGGGATTGATTTGCGGGATATCGACTTGACCGCCCTGCGTGACCTGATCGCCTATGTTCCCCAGGAACCCTTGCTGTTCAGCGGAACGGTGCGCGAGAATGTCCTCTTCGCCAATGACAAAGCCACCGGGGAAGAGTATCGGATCGCAGTCGATGTGTCACAACTGAAGCAAGAGATTGAATCCTTCCCCCAGGGTGATGAAACCCGTCTGGGACAGCGCGGGTTGGGCGTTTCCGGCGGGCAAAAGCAGCGGCTCACCATCGCCCGTGCCCTGGTGCGCAACCCAAAACTGCTTATCCTGGACGACATTACCGCCTCCCTTGATGCCGAGAACGAGGAGAAGCTCTGGCAGGACATCAACCTGCATTTCAAGGAGATCGCCGCGATCGTGATCTCCCACAGGCTTTCCACCCTGCACTATGTGGACAGGGTGCTCTTCATCGATGACAAAGGCCACGTCCATCAGGGCACGCACGAAGAACTGGTCTTCAAAAACAAGGACTATCACGACTTCCTGCACGAACATCTGAAGTAGATGCTTATTTTTCTGCTTGAACGTGGGGCTTTAGTGTTTTTCGCTTCCTTCTTCTACTTATATTCGAGTCTATAATCCAGGTGATACTTACATTTGGGGCCAACAAAACAAGATTGACACAGTTTCTTGGCGTTATTGTCAGTCTTATTATTATTATTATATCTACCATAGTAACCCTTAAGTTTGATACTAACTTCATCTTGCCCTGAATCAGCAGCCTCCTTCTGTACTATGTTTCTTAAGGATCCGCCGATTGAAGCTATACGCTCATAGTAGCATAAGAAATATGCGATCGGATAGCCCACTTTTTTGCTGTTTGCCGGGTCTGATGAATTAGTGTATGCCTTAATGGCTTCCTCTAACTCACTGTATTCGAGGTCAGGGATGAGTTTCTTATCCTGGTATGATTGTTTGTTAACCGGAATGCCAATGCCCATGATCTTGAGGTTTTCCAGGTCATGGGGTTCTGCCATTTTCACCATGATTTCGCAGGCAAGGTCACACCTTGGGCTGGTAATGGGCACTCCAAGGTAATAGGTCTGATAGAGGAATTTGCCAGGGATTTCATACTTGATATCATAATCCTTTAGGAAATCGGGTTTGTATTTGATGATTGTGTTGAAAAGCTCCTGATGTGCAGAAAACCAATCCCTGATCGTTACGGACTCGTACTCACCATTTAAGATTTTCTTCATCAGTTTCTCTGTATTGCTCACAAACTTGAAACCAGAATTAGCATCCAACCGCTGTTCTATATAGGATGCCAAATAATCCTCTGCGGTATGGTTCAGATAGACTTGCTCAGTATTGGTATCTGAATTACCCTTCCGCTTTATTAACAGATCAAGCCTGGGGTCGATATAGTAGGGGTAAGCCCTGATATCAATGCGTTTAACTTCTTTATCATTATCTTTATTTACCGTTTTGATTTTTATTTTGTGATATCGCTCCTGATTGTCGCTATTAAGGATGGAATACCGGGATACCGCTGGATTGAACAGCAGGTTTGGGACGATATATGCCTCAGATTTATAAGATTTATCAGATTCATCAGATGCATTATCAGGTTTTACCTTGGTGGGGGAGGAATGCAGGTAATAGCCCGTTTTGCCGAATAGAATCCTAATACTATCATCCGATGTTGAGAATTCAAATAGGTTTTTATTGTTTTTGTCAAGCCTTACAGTGGGATCTGCCGTTTCTGATGGATCGCGAAAACTGATGAAATCTGAGATAACCTGCAGGTTTCGCTGATAGCGTGCCAGCAGGTGACCCGGCAGGATCATCAGGGTGACGGCATCCTTGACCGATTCATTGTTCAGAATGATGGAGATGTCCGAAATGCTGTATTCTTTGGTAATCACACTGACATCGGGATGCGAAAGGCTGGCGCTGATCATATCCTTAATGTAGTTGTGCCATTTGTTTACGGTAAAGGACTCAGTCTTCTCAATTCCAAAACCTTCATTGAAATTGTAGTTAAAAGACATATTCTGGGCAGGGTTAATATCTGTAGCCTCTTTCTCAAGCTTTGTGAACTCATTGGTTTTAACCTGTTCAAACAAAGTCAGTTTGATTTTAGACATGTAGTCAATGTATTCTTTGGAGTTTCCTGGCGCGAAAAGCCTTATGGGCAACAGGCTGAAATTTGGGCCATTAAAACTGCTGATCAGAGAGAATGTATCAAACAACTGCAGCAGCCCGTCTCTTCTCTTTTTTATGTGGTAGATCATCTCATTGTGAAAGCTGTCCGAGGAGCGGGTGACCCGCAGGGTGGGATACCAGTTGCCAAACAGGTGTACTTTCCTGAACACGAACATATTGTCCGCGATGGCCTGGCAGATCTCGTCAACTTCATTGCTTTTCCCATAATCTACGGTGTTGACCACAAAAGTGGTTATATTGCTTACCAGGCAAAAATGCGCCATGATGGACAGGAAACTCTTGGCGTGGATGTCGGGGAAAACATCAACCAGGTTTTCGCAGTTATCGATCAGCAACCGGGATACGCGGACCGGAGCAGTTTCCTTGTAATAGCACCAGTTATCCCCATCAGGCTTGCATTCAACATCGGTATGATCGATCCAGTCGTCTCCCAACAATTCTTGCTGTGTAAAGTCGTTCTTTTTATCGTAAATCATCAGGAAGGGATTATACACACACCCTTTTTCTGGCGCCTTTAGATCTGAAGCTTTGGCAATATCCGTCACCAATGACCTCTTGACGAAAGCGTCATAGCTGTCAGGAATGACTTCTTCCACATTGTATGTTTTGACAGCCCGGATTATTGACCAGACCAGCGCAAAATATACATCCTCGCTGTATTCCATCGTTTCGAAGAAGCAGACTATGACCGAGATCTGGCCGAAAGTAAGGTGGGAATATGTTGGATCTCCGTTTTCTTCATGTTGCTTACGCTTGCACTTACACTTGGGGAATATTATCTTGCCGAAGAAGGTGTCCCATACAATATCCTTCTCTTGATCCTCGTTGTACATTTCACCAAAATGCAGGATCAGGCCGATGCATTTTGTTTGTGGTCTGCTTTCTTTCCCTTTTTCAATATATCTGTATATCTCTTGGGGCGGGTGATCCTTAAAATCCGTCGCGTAGATTTTATTATTTTCAGTCCTAATCTCGTCCCTGAAAGCGCTCTTGGCGAAGTTGTAGCCAAAGCTGGTTTTATTGCAGCCCCTGTCACCGCCCAGCAGCGTAATGCTGTTCTTCAGCAGAAAAGGCCTCATGTCAAAACGTCTGTTGTGGCAATACTCAAAGTAGTTGAGAACTCCGTCGATTTTGATTCCGAACTCACATTCGCTTGGATTGATCTGAGCTTGTTGCAGTGGCAGGATCCCTGACATGGCAGAGGTGAGCGGGTACACGCTGAATGCCTCGTCATGGTGTTGTTTAATGAAGAACGGGTGCCTGCCCACATGCACGTGCTGAAACCTGCTTTCCACAGCTTCCAGGCTGCGCCAGACCTCGCCCTTATCGTTTTCGCGGTAGAGGCGGATGACCACGTCTGAAAGGTATTCCAATATGGAATCCTTATCCTTGTCGGCTTTTTCGTGGATGAAGATCACAATCGAGTTGCTGTCGTTGGTAACTGACTTGATCGCCTGGAACACCTGGCGCCAATCCTGTTCCTCAACGCTGGCGTCGAGCAGGGCGTTGATCGAATCGATAACAAAGATGGTGCGCAGAGGCCCATTCTGTATATTTTTTTTCTTCTGCTCCTTGTCCTCGATCAGGGTGATCAACTCGGATGTCGAATACATGGGCATTTCGTGGAAAATGATATTTCCTAGATTCTGAAGTTTTTTTCTGTGGTTATTGTGGTCATCGTCCTCTATTTCAACCGGTTGTTCATGGATTGGATGTAGTAATTTGAACCCGTTGATTATTCTGACCAGGTTCTTGACATTTTGCTCGATCAGGACGTATTCGATCCCTATCCATGGCTTATTTCGTTTTTGCAGTATCTTTGCATCTTCATCACATAGTGGCCATTTTACGCTCTTATGCTTCCAGTTGCCTTTTTGATACATGGACATCACAAGTTTCAAGGCGATGTTTGTTTTTCCCACGCCGGATTCACCACTGATAACCATATACGAAGGACCGTCTGAAGGCAGAAGCAAACCTCCGTTGAATAGGGTGTTAAGACCGTCGATGCCGGTATCATAGCCGAAATACGTATCGCCAAACTTCTCCGGTATGGCTGCGAAGTCTTTTATAATGTAATTCAAATCTGATTTAGACAGATCGACCTCTCCCAGATTCTTAAGGGGGCTTCCATTATTATCTACAGTACAGTAGAATCTTCCATAACCCCTAAGCACCTCAAGCAGTATATTGTTAAGAATCCTGATCAACTGAATATGATTCGTGATTTTTTCTATTTTGCCTTGATTTACAAACCTCGTGTTTATTATGTTCGAATTGTCTTTAGATTCAATAAAAGTTGCGTTTATGTTAAACTTTCTGCCAGAAACCTTTTTGAATAATTCTTTGATTAAAATAGCCGGATATACATATTTTGCTATTTTCCCTGATTTAACTGTCTCGCTTTTAAGTATAGGTACTTGGTTCTTTCGGTTCTTCTCATTGTACAACTCGAGGAACTTTGTCCTGACCAGGGTCAGCAATTCAATTGAATTATGCTCACAGCACAGGAAAAAGTCATATTTAGGATCATGGAGTTTGATCTTCCGTTTAGCTTTAGTTATTTCTGTGTTAGCCATTTGCTTACCTCCCCATCAACTTTTTTAATGAAACCAATTAGTTTCTTGGCTGTGTCTTTCAAATTGTTATAATTGGGGTCCTGATTAGATCTTTTGGTAGTGAAGAGCTCAACTATTGCCTTGGGTAGTTCTTCACCCAAAAACAACTGGTCGATGACTTTCAGGAGATCCCGCTTCTTTGTCCAGTGATAATGGGTTTTTAGTATCTTGGTATTGGTCTCATTATTGGTATTAATTTCCAAAACCGGAGAGTTGTAGGGTTCCTTGTTAAAAGCAAGCTCTTCGGTTTCATATTCGGAATCTTCAACAATAGACTCAGGTATGTTCTTAAGAGCACTGATTGCACGATAGCGTCTGATCCTTTTGTTCTTACTGCTGGAGTTTTCAGCCTTGCAAAGATTCAGCAGGCAGTCTTCAACGTCCATGAAAAAATCAAAGAAAGCACATACGGATTTGTTCTCGTTTTTATACTCATCCCAAAGTTCTGAATACAGTTTAAGTTGTTCTTTTCCCTTTTCTGTTTCTGTTGTATCTTTTGCTTCGAAAAAGCGAAACTCCGTGTACTTGTTATTGCTCTTAAAAGAATATGTCCTGCTGCTAAATTGTCCTGTTTTACTTGATTTCATCTTAAGACCAGATCTGACTAAGTCTTCATTTTCACGGAAAGGCTGCTTGAAGTATGGTACCCAAATTCTTTTGTGGTTTTTAGATTTGGAGAATTTTCCTATCTGACTGTCCCATTTTTCATAAGCCTTTTTTTTGTCTTCGTCAAACTCCAAAGTGGTTGAATTGTGTCCCGGTTTCTGGAAGGTCTTGTACATAAGACTGCGGTTCCACTCCTGTATTTCGTCTGCCAGGATTAGCGTGAAAGCCATCGGGAGTTTACGGTGGGAAATCTTGGGTTTTGACCGGAACAAGCCTGCTGAGAAGAATCTCATGTTGTGTATGGCACCCGCAGCTATTGCATCTGTGAAGCAGTTGATCTCGTCGAGAAGTTTTAGCCTCAGCACAGGGTCATTTTGATCTCTGATGTAATCATCCAGCAATGTGAAATATGTCCTGATATTGTAAATGGCTCCGATCAGCCCGTGATCCCAGATCCCCTTTTTGAGGCTGTCATATAAGGTTTGGCGCAGGGAAAGATAGATTTCTGCAGGATGGAAATTCTCAAGCCTGAAAGCCAGGCGGTTGGCGATGATCTTTAGCGCGTTGCTTTCCAGGAAAGAAGGTTTTTTGGGTAAATGAGCAAAAAACTGCATTACTTTAGCCATTTGCGGGATGAGCAAAAGCTCATCCAGCTCAGATGGGCTTAGGTTGAAAAATGGCTTGATATTAGTGATGTCTTTGGCAATTTTGTTTATCAACTTGTAACTGAAGTCCGTTGAATAATGCATGTCATGGAAAAACACCGTGTAAGCCCATCTTTCCCTGAATTTATCCATTTCATCTTTGATTGCGTTAGGATGCGAACATGTTTGGCGATGGATGTCAAAGGAATCGTAGTAACCAATGTTCAGCCTTTGATAGGGTCGTTGATCAAGTTCCTCCAGACAAAACCCGAGCAGGTAATTGTAGATCGAATGCAGCATATGGCTTCTGTATTCAGGCATGACATGGACGATTCCCCTTTCAAACTTACATAGTTGCCTAAGGTATTCATCCAGCATCTGTTTGATGACCGTGGTCTTATCGATCGCATCACAAGTCTTCTCAAAAAGCAGTGTTGCGAGATACTCTTTCTCTGCCAGATCTTCGGAATCCAGGAGCTGCTGAATAGTTTCTGTTTCTGCTTCCTCCAGTAATTCTTCTTGCCATGGTCTGCATTTATTTACCAAATATTCTCTCAAGATAGTATCTGTTCTGTTCATATCATGCTCCATCAGCCTTTCGTCCCGTAAACAAAGGGTACTTCAACATGCACTCACAGGATGTAGAATTAAGCAAACATAGGTACCCCATCATCCAATTCTCCAAAGAAATGAATGACTTAACAGATAGTATAGCCTAAGAACCTTGATCATGCCCAAGGATTTTCCCTAATATAATTTGTGTCAAGGAATTTTTTTGTCTGATATCTCACACTCCCCCGTTTTTCAAACAAGGCAGGCCCTGGGTGCACGCGTCAGGCTTCTTTCTCCACCCCCATCGCCCCCCTATGCAACTTGGGTTTCACCTGGGGTTTACCTTGGGTCATCCTTAACTTCGCAACCACATACCTAAGGATGATACCCCCAAATCCAGTGGTAGCAAGGGAGGGCGCTATGACGGATTATGCGGAATGTATCATAGTTATATCGAATAGTCAAGCAATCATGCCCTTAATTGGGAGTGCCGGAATGAGGTAAAAAGAAAGGGAAGGCAGACCTCCTTGCGGCGATCCGTCTTCCCTTTGGGGATATGGATAGGGTTTACTTCATCAGCACCATCTTGCGCGACAATGTGCTGCCATTGTATCTCAAGCGGCTGAAATAGATACCGCTGGCCACGGGTTCGCCCTGCTCGTTGCGGCCATCCCAGGGGAAGGAATGGTTGCCGTCTGCCAGGTATAGATCGGAGCAGATGTTTTTTACCCGCTGGCCTTTCAGGTTATAGATGTCCAGGCTTGCCTTTCCGGAGGCGGGCAGGCTAAACTGGAGCGTGGTCGAGGGATTGAAGGGGTTGGGGTAGTTCTGATGCAGGATAGCAGTATCCAAAGCGGGTGCGTCCACATCTGAACTGTCCATGCTCCCGCTGTTGACCCGGGTGCCATAGATGGAGTTCACGAAATACTCGTTATCCAGAACGCCTGCCCGGCCATCATCCCAACAGACCAGGGCGGAATTGCCGATCGCGGCGGCGCGCACATGTTCCTGTTCCAGCCATTCGCTGCAGAGTATTTCCGGGCCGGCGCCCAGAGCCTCACCCTGAGAGTTGATGTGGCGGATGAACACATCCTTGTAACTGTATGGGTTATCGCAACCGGAACTCCATAAGCTGGCCAGGTTGCCGTTGGCGAAGCGGACAAGGGTGGCGTCGTAGCTATAGCGCAAACCGGTGGCGATGAGCCTGCCTCCGTCCTCATAAAGCAGGCTGCCGTTGCCAAGCAGTTTTTGCAGGCGCAGGTCCTGAACTCCCGGATCCCATGCCGAAGAATAAAGAATGTCAATGGCGTTATCCGAGACCGCCATGCTGTGGATTCCGGTGAAGGGGAGCTCGATGCCGGTTTCAGACCAGAGCCTGGATCCGTCCGGGCCGATCTTCTGGGCCAGGAAGCTGTAGTTTTGATAATCCTGGTCATGAGTGGTGCAAAATACCACCAGATCGTTGCCCAGCAGGGCTGTTCCGGGATTCATGCCGTCGATGGAAGCTTCCACGCTTACCACCGCGACCCCCTCAGCAGGCCAGCCCGGGGCGGGGTCGCCGTTGGGGTCAATTCTCAGAACCCGGGAAGTAGAATAGTCATTGCTGTAATCATTAGTATTGAAGACCACGTAGTTTTCAACAAGGTCAGCCACACCCAGCCACATCTGCTCAGGAGGGGTGTAAAGGGCTTTTCCTGAAGGGCCCCACTGGGTCTGTCCGTTGGATATCTTTTGCCCCATCAAATGAAACTGGGGATAGCCGCCTACCGTCCAGACCACGTAAATGTCATTGCCACAGGCGCTGATGCGGGTGTCCTGGATACTGTAGTTGCCGTTGACCTGCAAGCCATGGCCGGGATACATGGTGTTTCCATCGGCATCGATCCTCTGCAAGTGCAGCGGATACCACTGGGTGCCATCATAGTCGGGAGTGTACACGATTGCCACGCTGTTGTCCGGCATTTTCACCGTGCGGATATTGGTCACTTGCTTATTCAGCGAAGGGCAGAGTGGCCTGCCTCCTTCTTCCAGCAGGGGATTCATGTTGGTGTCGCAGATCTGGTAATAGAGTTCAAATCCGCTTCCGCGCAAGTCTGACCACAGCACCAGATACCTGTCCTGCAGGGCGAACACTTCCGCTATACAGGCTATCCCAGCGAGACGGGTTACCTGCGCTTCGCCGCCAAGGTCCTGGAAAGCGGCGCCGCCAGTGCTGAGCACCTGCAGCCGCAGGGCGTCGCTCATATCGCGCCTGTCCGCCCAGAGGAACATGCAGCGGTCGGCAAAAGCCAGCGCCACAGGGTCGCAGAGCATGGGGTCTCCGGCGTTGATGGTGATTCCGCCCACTCCCCAGGGAAGGTCGCCTGCCGGGGACAGATACTGGGCTTTTAGGTTATCGGGCACTTCGTCGTTGAGCGATTCCCGCCAGCATAGCCAGGCCGCGCCGGCGTCAGTTACGGAAAGGTTCAATCCCCTGAATGCCCAGTTCTGTGTATCTCCGCTGGCGATTTGCACGCCGTTTGGGCCCCAGAGTGAATTGAAATCTGAATCCAGACGGATTGCACGCAGTTCAGAGTGTGTGTTATCGTTCCGAACTTCCCAGGCTAAGATGATGCCGCCGTCCGCAAGAGGTGTCAGGCGGAGCTTTGGGTAGTAAAGAGCGCTGTATATCTGGAGTTGGATTTGCACGGGAGTGGGAAGGAGCAGCTCGCCCTGGTTGTTCATCCGCTGCAGGATGAGGGCTCCATCCCGGTAACCGTAGAGCAGGTAATTGCCTTCGCTGCTCCCCACAATGGAGAACAGCCCGCCGGGAATACCAGCGTGGACAAGCATGGGGTTGTTGCCAACCACCGTGCCCTGTGGGGAAAAGCGGATGAGATTGCTGGTCCCATGATAGGGGGTAAAATTGATGATGATGCCGCCCTCACCGTCGCTGACAGCGCCGTCGAGGCTGAGGAAGTTGGGATTGCTGGCCAGGGTGAGCCCGCCGCTGGGCCAAAGCTGATTGCCGAAGCTATCCAGGTTTTGGCCGATCACCGCGTAACCGTTTGAGGAATGGGGATAGAGCGCGTAAACTCCGCCCACGGCGTTGGCTACCAGGCAGGCATTGGCCAGATAGGCAGAGCCGCTGCGGATGCACACTCCGCTTTCGCCCCAGAGACACTGGCCATTGGAGCTGAATTTTTGCAGCCAGACGCCGGCTTCGTAGCCGTGTCCGGATTGCTGGTAAAGCAGCACGAAATTGTTGTCCGAAGTTGGCACGCAAGCCACAGCTTCCTGCACTCCTGGCCTGTCCACGATGATCAGCGGCTGTGTCCAGACCGCCACTCCGGAGGGATTAAACTTCTGCGCGTAGATGTCGGTATCGCCTGCATCGGTGTCTTCCCAAAGGGCGATCACGCAGTTATCCGCGGTGCGGACCCGGAGCCCCCTGAAATCCATTTTCCAAGCTTTGCGCAGGGCGACTTCCTGCGCGCTGAGGCACATCACGGTAAGCAACAATGCCATAATAACAAAACACTGTTTCTTCATTTTTTCTCCCTTTATTCCGTAGCTTGACTTATCGGATACAGAATGCAAGTTTTGTTCCACATCGTCATGCAATAATAAAGCGTTAATCTGGCCAGGCTTTTTGGCAATGATAGTTAATTCATGTCTGCCTTCTGGTACCAAGACTGAGCACAGGAATTGAACAATCTGTTCCAGCAGGTTTTCAATTATGTGGCACATTAATTGCTTAATAATAATCAGTGTCACGCTATAGATGAGTAACATTTCTAAATAGTGCTCAAGGGAGGAGTGATGAAGGATATGCGCCTTATACTGCTGATGGCAGCGCTTTGTCTTATTGTATCGATTTCCCAGGCTCAGAATTACAATGTTCCCGTAACTGGTAACATTGATGAAAACCAGATTAGTTCTGATCAAGAGGGCAGTTCAGGCAGGCGAGTTATCTCCTTTGCCGGCAGAGACTGGTATGTTAAAAGTGGTGCCTGGGGGCCTGGCCCAAATCAATGGTCTGATAGTACATCGAGTGTGTGGGTGGATGCAAATGGGAATCTACATTTAAAAATACGTAGAGAAGGATCGACCTGGTACTGCGCGGAAGTATATACAACAACACCCACGCAATATGGGATGCACAGATTCTATCTGGCGTCAAGAGTTGATTTGCTGGATAAAAATGTAGTTGCGGCTCCATTTATATACGCAAATGATGAGCAAGAAGTGGATATTGAATTTGCCAAGTGGGGTTACGAAGACAATCAAATTGGTAACTACACCGTTCAACCAAGTGACTCCGACAGTCATGTAACTTTTGATGTTTCGCTAAATGGAGATTACTCTACACATTACTTTGACTGGCAACCAGATGGTATTCTATTTAAAAGTTTTCATGGCCATTATCCAGAACCTCCCAACAGCGCATATCTGATAAATGAGTGGTTATATACGGGAGATAAGAATCCGCTCCCAAGCACAGATATGCACATTCATATTAACTTGTGGCTGTCTCAGGGACGGCCTCCGTCAGACGGTCAAGAGGTAGAGTTGATTGTGTCAGATATTGATTACCCATCGCTATCTATCGCTCCTGCAAGCCAGTTGGTTCCATGTACGTCTGGAGAATTCCCGATAACGGTGACCTCAATCACCAGTTGGACGGTAAGTGATGATGCAAGCTGGTTAAGCTGTTCGCCTGACAGCGGCAGCAACAATGGGGAAGTCACGGTCAGCTACGAGGCTAACACAACAACTGCTTCCCGCACAGCTATTGTTACTTTCGCCTGCAATGGGGTATCTGATAAGACCTGCACCGTCACCCAGGCCGCAGCCCCGACGCCTGAAATAAGTGTCAGCTTGGAAATTGAATATGTTGATAACGGGTTATGCCGGCTAAACTGGAATGAAATACCCGGGGCTACTTCCTATCTGGTATATAGCGCCGATGAACCTTTGCCGTATGACTCTCCTGCCTGGACACAGATAGCCCAGACAGCAAATCAATACCTTGTCATCCAGGCAAGCGATGCCAGAAAGTTCTTCTATGTAAAGGCTGTCGTGGACAGCGTTTCAGCAGACTTCATATCTGTCCCTGTGATGCAATAGGGCAGTGATCTTCGGATGGTTTGTCAGATGGAAAGAGTAGTGGAGAGCTGATACAGAGGATGTTAACGCAGAAAAAACTGGAGCGGGAAACGGGACTCGAACCCGCGACATCAACCTTGGCAAGGTTGCGCTCTACCAACTGAGCTATTCCCGCTTGGTACCAGAGGCCGGACTTGAACCGGCACGAGCCGAAGCCCGAGG